>ENA-UERN01000142-UERN01000142.1-human-gut-metagenome-genome-assembly--contig:-NODE-142-length-86543-cov-5.452351_pt1 | contig 86543 bp, 74 predicted proteins | sample MGYA00242950_ERZ507950 | MGnify/ENA primary metagenome ERZ507950 (study PRJEB26167, sample SAMN06115515) | human gut metagenome | host: Homo sapiens | place: China:Ningxia | collected 2014-11-26...
ACACGGAAGTTAAGCTCACCAGTGCCGACAATACTTGTCTGGAGACGGACCGGGAAGATAGGTCAATGCCAACACAAAAGACCGCAGTCATTTGACTGCGGTCTTTTGCTATTTCGTCGTGTTTTTTATCTCGACAGCTCCGGGACTTTGCAGTACAATTGCTGCAGTGATAATCCGTTTTGCCTGCGTGATGGGAGGGGTGCGGTGTGCCGGATATGTTTTATCAGCAGCTCAGGCGGCAAAGGCGGCGTGCGGCTCTTTCTGTCACTGCGTTTGTGCTGACACTTTGCCTGCTGCCGCTGGCGCTGATCGCATTTCGCCGGTATCCTCTGCTTGGGACAGCGCTTCTGGCTGGTTGTGCAGCGATGGTTTTGGCATGCTATCGAGTACGGCGCGTACCGCCGGACGCACCGGCGCTCTATTCGGCCCCAATTCTGGTCGATGATCCTACAGCGCGCCTTGCGGCATGCGGTGCCGAGCAGGTCGGTGCGGATGCGCAGGTGCTGTTTGCGACGGACGGGCGGCTGCACGCGCGTGTACTGGCGCTGGAGTGTGATGACTTTGATGCACAGCGGCTGCGGGACAACAGGCGTCGTGCCAATCAGACGATCCATTAGATGTACCACGTCGGGCAGGAGATATCGATCTCCGATTCTTATACGCAGTTTCGCTTGAATCTTGTGCTCGCCGCGCGCGACAATGGGGAGCTGCGCAGTTGGGTGAGTACACAGCCGGAGCGTTTGCTGCAGCGGGCGGTACCGATCGTGCAGGCGGCCGTTGCGCGCGAGCAGGGTGTGCTGCTGTTCCCGGCGCTGCACCAATGGGTCACGCCGGCCGAAGCGCATGTGTATGAGACGGCGGCGAAGCTGCTGACAGAGCTGTTTTTGGAGAATTGAGCAATGCTCAGGAGGAGAGCGTTTGCTGAAATTCATTTTCGATACGCTCTGAACTTGCGGCGCGCGGCCCCCGTTTGCAAGTATCGTCTGCTGCGGGCTTATCGGCTGCCGGATGCGGCGTGCGACCTCGGTGAAGCGCGGGGCAAGGGGGGCCATTATGGGCGGCGTATCATTTGCCTTTCTGTAATTTTGTTTGGGGACCATCGCCCTGACTGAAAAAACGGCAGAGGTGGTTCCGGCAGCTCGCTCACGGTCTGATGATTTATAAAAACATATCCGCCGGACGGCCATGAGGGCCGTCCGGCGGATATTGCTATGGTATGAAAATTTCGCGTTGGATAGGGGTCATGCGCCTGGTCAGCCGCACAGCAGGTTTGCAGCCGGAATACCGACCACGACGCACAGCATGACCTGAACAAGCATGAATACCAGCCCCCACTTGCATACCTGCCGGTTATCTGTCCATCCGGAAGAGTATGCGACCGCTGCAGTCGGTGTGGCTGGCGGGGTTGCCCACCCGTTCATTGCCGAAGAGGTTATGAGGATCGCAATCATCATCGGGCTCAGCTGCCCGCTGTACAGATTCATGCACAGCGGCAGCGCTACGGCAAATACCACCGAGAGGGCAACGGAGTTGGAACAGAAGTTCGTCAGCAGATCCACGGCAAACACCATGATGATCGCAAATACCAACGGCGGCATATGGGAGAATGTCGGCGCCATGACATTGGACAACCATTCCGAAAGTCCGATATCCGCATTGCCCATGAACGAGCCCAACCCCATGATCGTGGCGATGAACAGGTAGGTCGGCCAGTTTACGGCTTTGACGGCATCGCCCCAGTCGAGGATCTTCTCGCCGTCCACCCGGACAAAATTCATGACAAACAGCGCCAGAAGCGGCGGATAGCAGTTGTTGATCTTGCTGAGCGCCGGGTATGCTGTGGGCCAAAAATACTTGCTCAGGCCCGGCAGCAGCCACAGCAGCACACACAGCAGATAAATAATCAGTGACCAACGCTCTTTCTTACGAAACGCGCCGCAGGAGGCTGCCAGCCGGTCGTAGTCGATACTGGTAAAGGCGGATACATCCGGTTTCCAGACAAAGCGCATCAGCAGGAAAATGACCGCAGCCGAGAGAAGCGATACGGGTGTTGTGACGGCACTGAAGGTAAAGAAGTCCATCGACTCACCGACATAGGACTCGTACAGGGAAAAGCCCTGGATGGTAACGGCGTGGGAGATCGGATTGGTGCCGTTCGAAAGCAGGGCGATGCTCACCGTGCCCAGAAGCAACATGGATGACAGGCTGAGATCACGACGGCGATCGAGTCCGATGCTCTCAAAAATGCTCAGCAGGATCGGCAGAAAGATCATGATACACGTCGCCGACGAGAGCACGAGGTCGAGAATGTAAACCGATGCGAAATACATGGCAATGGTCCACCATGGACTTTTTCTTGCCAGCTTGTTTGTTAAAAACCAAATTGCAATGCGTCGTGCGACACCGCTTTTGATCAGGGCAGCTGCCAGCATGAAGCAAAACAGCAGAAACACCGCGGTGTTGTTGCCGAAGGTCGCCTGCGTGACCTTCGCCGCACCGAGCCCGGGCACTGTCGTGAGCAGGGCGAAGATGAACATGCTTGTCCAATCCACGCCCCAGCTCAGAAACAGGAGAATTGCCACGGTCAGAATGCCAAGGATCTGAAATCCGGCATCCGACAGTCCGGCCGGTGGTGTCAGCAACTTTACGGCGAGAACGATCAGCAGGGAGAGCACGAGCATGACCCATTTAATAGGAGATGTTTTGTTTTTCATTTTTCACTCAGAAATTTAGGAGGCTCTCGACGCTTGCGCCAAGCTCAGCCCTGATCTTTGTAGCGTTTGTCGTAGTTTGCCTGCACGGCGCGCACGGCCTGTGAAAGCACATCGCAGGTCGGCGTTGCCACGCCGGCGATCTTACCAAAGCGGGAGATCGCGCCCGAGAGCGTGTTGACTTCCGTCTGGCGCTTATAGATTAGCATATCCTGCGCGAGGGAGGGATAGTAGTCGCCGTAGCTCGCGACGGTTTTGGGAATGTCGCTGACAAGTCCGGTATACAGATCGTCGGCAATGCCCAGCGCTTTTGCGCAGTCGCTTGCCTCTTTCAGGATCTGCTTGACCATGGCGAGGGCGTTTTCATCTTCGTATACCTGCTTCATCGTCAGACCCAGCACGCCGCACACAGTGTTGAAACCGCTGTTGGAGGCGGCCTTTTTCCACAGCGCCGGGCGCACATCGTCGAGATATTCGGGGTTCAGTCCGCCCTTGGCAAAGCAGTCCACGATGTACTTGCAGCCTTCCGCCGCAATGCTTCCGCCGTATACCGGGCCGAGATACATATTCACGATCCCCTGCGCGGGGCGCGAATCGCACTGGCCGGGCGCGGTGAGCACCGTGCCGATACGGCCGCAGCCGCAGCCGATCTGCGCCTCCGACACGAACTTCGCCAGATCGAGATCGTTGCCGAGACCGTTCTGCAGGGAGATGACCGCCGTCTTGTCCGTGATGCAGCACGCCGCGCTCGTCATGGCGGCGATGGTCGCAGTGGACTTGACGAGGATGATGAAGATGTCACACGGGCCGACTTCCTGTGCACTGTACGCGGTGTGGAAGCCGGTCAGATGGTGCACGCCATTGTGGTCGGTCATGGTCATGCCGTGATCGCGCACGGCGTCCATGTGCGCCTTGTTGAGATCAATCAGCCAAATATCATCTGCGCCGCCCATCTTGAGATAGGAAGCGAATACGCTGCCGGTAGCGCCGCAGCCGAGAATTCCAATTTTCATAGTTCATTATCTCCTTATTCAATAGACCGGGCCGGTGTGTGTCAGCCGCAGATGGCCGTGCCGAGCAGGTAGCCAAACGACATGGTAACGATCACGTGGATCAGCGCGGTGAGCAGGCCCCACTTCATCATGGACTTCGTGTCGACCCACTCGGAGCCGTAGACGACTGCAGCGGTCGGGGACGCGGGAGGCGCAGTCCAGCCGTTGTTCGCCGCGCTGGTAACGAGCGCTGCAACGACGAAAACGCTGATGCGTCCGCCATAGATGCCCATTGCGAGCGGCAGCGCCACTGCGAGCATGACAGAGGCTGTAACGGTGTTGGACGTAAAGTTTGTCATCAGGTCTGCCAGCAGCACCATGACGGCAAGGAAGACGAACGGGCTGACGTTGGAGAATATCGGAGAGAGCACGGAAGACATCCATGCGGGAATGCCGATGTCGGCATTGCCCATGAAAGAGCCAAGGCCCATGATAGAGGCGATAAACATGAACGAGGGCCAGTTGACCGACTTGACGGCCTCGCCCCAGTCCAGGATTTTTTCGCCGTCGACCTTGATGAAGTTCATGAGAAACAGTGCTGCGAGCGGCGGCAGGCAGTTATTGATCTTGCCGAAGAAGGCTGCGGCACCGGGCCAGATGTATTTGCTCAGGCCGGGCATCATCCATAGAAGCACGCAGACGATATAGAAGAATACGGACCACTTTTCCTTTTTCGTCATTGTGCCCATGGAGCTGGTCATGGCGTCGTAGTTGACATTCTTCAGCGCGCTGACATCAGGACGCCATACGAATTTCACCATCAGGACGAAGAGCACAACACACACGATGGAGATGGGGAAGGCGATGGCACAGTATGTGAAGAAGTCCATGGCCTCGCCGGTGAAAGATTCATAGAAGGAAAAGCCCTGGAGTGTGGTTGCATGGGAGATGGGGTTGGCGCTGTTGGAGATCAGGCCGGTGACCAGCGTGCCGAGCATGAGTGCCACGGCGATGGGCGTCTTGTCTTCCTTCTGAATGCCGACGCTCTCGAGGATCTCAACAGCGATGGGCAGCATGACAAAAATGGTTGCCGCAGTGGACAGCACGAAGTTGAGCACGTAGTTTGCGGCAAAGAACATGATGACGGTCCACCAGGGGCTCTTGCGCGCGAGCTTGTTGGTCAAAAACCAGATCGCAATTCTACGGGCGGCGCCGCTTTTTGTTAGGCACGCGGCGAGCATCATGCAGAAGACCAGGAATACGACTGTGTTGTTGCCGAACGTTGCCTGCGTGACTTTGGCAGCACTCAGGCCGTCAACGGTCATCAGCGAGAAGACAATCATCATGCTGGGGAAACCGGTGCCCCAGGTCAAGAATAGAATGATCGCGCCGATCAGAATGCCGAGGACCTGAAAACCGGCCTGAGACAGGTCGGCCGGCGACGGGATGAATTTCGTGGCAAACATGAACAGCAGCGCGATCACCAGCGCGACCCATTTGCCCGCGGAAATGTTTTTCGTTTTTTGCATATGAACTCTCCTACCTATTTCATTTTCCTGTTTCGCGGCGCCGCAGCCAGCTGCGCACCTCCCAAAACATGTGTTTACTCCACTCTCCCCGGCTCTGCTGCCCAACAGAGCCACCGGGAAGTCCTTGAAAACAGCTTCATTGTATAAAACAGTGTGAAACTGTGTCAAAACGGAACCGAAACGGCAGGGGACGTTCTCAAATACGTACATTTTATCAGATTACGAACGGAAAGCAAATCTGGGTCTCGGTTTTTCGGCTCACGTACGGAATTGTAGCATTTTTAACAATGCGATTTGCGTTGACAGGTTGATTTTTGGTCATTATAATCGAACGCAGGAGAGAAAAGAGGTGGCCATGATGGCAGAAGGAAAATTTGATGCGGACATTGTGCGGCTGCACGAGGCGAATCCGTTCCTTTCGAACACGGATCTGGTGTATACCATTCTGCGCGACCAGATCGTCAACCACAAGCTGCAGCCGGGGAAAAAGCTCAACCAGGAGCAGATCGCCATCGATATGAACGTCAGCCGTACGCCGGTGCGGGAGGCGTTTTTCCGGCTGGAGACCGAGGGCTTTCTGGAAAAGGGCGCCCAGGGCTACACGGTGTATGAAATGACGCCGGGCGATTACATGATGCTGCTGGATGTGCGTATCGCCATCGAAAAACTGGCGACGCGGCTGGCCTGTTCGCAGATGCTCGGCTCCGAGCGGCGGCAGCTTGAGCAGAATCTCGGTGAGACGCAGCGCGTGCTCGCAAGCGGCCTCGGCAAGGCGTGGAACGGTGATTTTGACATCCTCGATCCGGCGCTGGCCGACCGGCTGTTTTATGAAATGGGGCAGCTGGATCATGCGTTTCACCGGATGATCATTGCCGCGTCGCACAACAAATACCTGGTCAGCACCTACGACAGCATTGACCCGAAGATCCATTTCTTCCGCTACTCGGCGCTGAGCGTCAGCGCCTGCCTGAACATGACCGAGCGGCACAAGAAGATCTTTGAGGCGATCGTTGCCCGGGATGAGGAGCTGGCCGAGCGCCGTATGGAGCGGCATCTGAGCCTGACCGTCCCGCGGGCGATGGGCCTGTAACGGGACCCGAAAAACCAAACACGAGAAAAAGCTTTGCACGAATTTTTGTGCAAAGCTTTTCTTTTGGCTTTTTTTTCGACACGGGCGGGCCGTATGCGCTAATTTGGAAACAACAGCGGCCGGACTGCCCATCCGGCTGCCGACGGCGCGGCGCTGCGGCCAGCAGCAGACCGCCGCGCACGAGGAGTGATTTGTTGAAGCGAATTCTTGTGATCAATACCGGCTCAACGTCCACAAAGATCGCTGTGTTTGAAGACCAGACCAAGTGCATGGAGCAGAACATCGTCCACCCGGTCGAGGCGCTGCGCCAGTGCGCGGATCTCAATGCCCAGCTCCCGCTGCGGCAGCAGGCGATCCTCGCTGCGCTGCAGGCCGCCGGACAGGACCCGGCCGGATTTGATGCCATCGCTGCCCGCGGCGGCACGTTCGGTATGGTGCAGGGCGGGGCGTACCTCGTGGACGAGGCGCTGCTGGCTGCCTGCCGCGCGCCGGTGACGAGCCATGCATCCAATCTTTCGGCCATCCTGGCCGCGGTGTTTGCCGAGACCAGCGGCTGCGATGCGTATATCTATGACGCCGTGTGCGTCAACGAAGTGGAGGACATCGCGCGCATGACCGGCCTCAAGGAGGTCAAGCGCCGCCCGTTTTCCCATGTGCTCAATACCCGCGCCACGGCGCGCGATGTGGCCGCGTCCCTCGGCCGCCGGTATGAGGACATGGTGTTCATCGTTGCCCATCTCGGCGGCGGCATCAGCATCAACCTGCACCGCAGCGGCCGCATCATCGACCTGTGCAGCGATGACGAAGGCCCCATGTCGCCCGAGCGCGCTGGCAAGCTCAACGGCAAGTCCTACGTGGACCTGTGCTACTCCGGCCGCTATACGAAGCCGGAAATGATGCGCCACATCAAGGGTGAGGGCGGTCTCGTGTCGCACCTGGGCACCAGCAGCCTCATCGAGGTCGAGCAGCGCATCGCCGAGGGCGATACCTATGCGCGCGCGGTGCTCGAGGCCATGGCCTACCAGATCGCCAAGGAGATCGGTGCGCTGGCTACCGTTGTCAGCGGGCAGGTCGACAGCATTATTCTCACCGGCGGCTGCGCCTATTCGCGCATGCTCACGGATCTTATCCGCGACCGCGTTGCTTTCCTGGCGCCGGTCACGGTCGTGCCGGGCGCCAAGGAAATGGAGGCGCTGGCTGAGGGCGTGCTCCGCGTGCTCGGCGGTAAAGAGCCCGTGCACAGATACCAAAGCGCAAAGGAGTAAACCACATGTATCAGAAATTTCAGGACATCGTCGCGGCGGCACAGCAGCGCAGCCCCAAGCGGGTGATCGCCATTGCCGCGGCGGCGGACGAAAAGATGGTTCACGTCGCCAAGGCCGTCACGGATATGGGCCTGTGCGATGTGATCCTCGTCGGCGACGAAGATGCGCTCGATGTGTTGCTCGCCGAGCAGGGCCTGCGGCCGGAAGCCATTACGATCGTGGACGAAAAGGATCCCGACCGGCTCGGCCTGCGCGCCGTGGAGCTCGTCAGCTCCGGCAAGGCGGACATCCTCGTCAAGGGCAAGATGAACACCAGCGATTTTCTGCGCGCGGTGCTCAACAAGGAAGTCGGCCTGCGCACGGGGCGCCAGCTCAACGTGCTCACCTGCTACGATGTGCCGACGGAACCGAAGCTGTTTTTCATCACCGACGGCGGCATGACCATCGCGCCCACGCTGGCCGACAAGGTCGAGATCCTGCACAACGCCGTGCCGGTGCTGCATCACATGGGCATCGCCGAGCCGAAGATCGCGATCCTCGCGGCGAACGAAAAGCCCAGCCCCAAGATGCCGGCGACCATGGATGCCAAGGCCCTGTGCGAGATGGCCGCGGCCGGCGAACTGCCGGCGGGCATTTATGAGGGCCCCATCGCGTTCGACGTGGCCATGCGCCCGGAGGCGGCCGCCGAGAAGGGCATCGCCAGCCGCGTGAGCGGGGACGTCGACCTGTTCCTCGTGCCGAACATCGAGACCGGCAACTGCCTCGGCAAGTCGATCGGCTATTTCGGCCACTGCCAGACGGCCGGCATCGTCGTCGGCGCGGCAGCGCCGGTCGTGATGTCGTCGCGCGCGGCATCCATTGAAGGAAAAGTCACTTCCATCGCCTGGGCGATCCTGGCCTGCGGCGATGCGCAAACGGAGGAAAGATCATGAGAAAAGCATATATCAATCCCGAAAACTGCAAAGCCTGCGGCATCTGCATGGACAACTGCAGCCAGACAGCCATCACCATGACGGACGACATCAACACCCGCGGCTATAAACACATTGCCATCGATCAGAGCAAGTGCGTCGGCTGTGGGATCTGCTACATCGTGTGTCCCGATGCAGTCTTTACGATCAAAGAAGGAGGCAACGAATAATGGGCGATATGGTAAAGGGCAACATTGCCGTTGCGGAAGCCGCCGTTCGGGCGGGCGTGGAAGTCTACGCGGGCTATCCCATCACGCCGTCCACGGAAGCAATGGAGTATCTCTCCGGCCGCATGCCGGAGCTGGGCCGCACGTTTGTGCAGGCTGAGAGTGAGCTGGCCGGCATCAACATCATCATGGGCGCGTCCGCCTGCGGCCACCGCGTGCTGACGGCCTCCTCCGGCCCGGGCATCTCCCTCAAGCAGGAGGGCATCTCCTACATGAACCAGATGAACTTCCCCGCCGTCATCCTCAACGTTGTCCGCTGGGGCAACGGTCTCGGCGCGCTCAACGGCTCGCAGACTGATTACCACAGAGAGACCCGCGGCGGCGGCAACGGCGATTACCGCAACATCATCCTCTGCCCGAGCACGGTGCAGGAGTCCGTGGACCTAATGTATGAGGCGTTTGACATTGCCGAGAAGTACCGCTGCATCGTTGAGATCATGTCCGAGAGCGGTCTGGGCCAGATGATGGAGCCGTGCGAATATCCGGAGTTCCGCGAGCTGAAAAAGTGCGACTGGGGCCTCGACGGCACCTATAAGGTCAAACGCGGCGACTTCCTCGGCCGCGACCTGCAGAAGGAGTCAGACACGTACATGGCCAAGGTCCGCGCCATGCGGGAAAACGAGCAGCGCTGGGAAGCCAGGTATACCGAGGACGCCGAGTATGTGTTCGTCGCCTACGGTCTGCCCGGCCGCGCCGTCTCCGGCGTGGTCGAAGAGCTGCGCGCCGCCGGGGAAAAGGTCGGCTATATCCGCCCAATCACGGCCTGGCCGTACCCGGAGAAGGCGTTTGCGGCACTTGCGGAAAAGAACCCGAACCTCAAGGGCTTCATTTCCGTGGAGACCAACGGCGAGGGCCAGATGGTCGATGACGTCGCCCTGTACGCGAAGAAATACGGCATGGGCGCCGTGCCTGTGTACGTGCTGCCCTACGTCTGCGACATCCCGAAGGACGACCGCGTCAAAGCGGATTACGCGCGCATCAAAGCCGGCGAGATCAAGGAGGTCTACTGATATGGCAAAGGAACTCAAAGCACCTGAACTTATGAATTACGCCATGTTCTGCGGCGGCTGCGGCCACGGTGTGCTGCTGCGGCTGATCTGCGAATGCCTGGAGGAGTACGGCCTGGACAAGAAGACCATTGCGGCTATCGGTGTCGGCTGCAGCTGCCATCTCAAGAGCGGCATCAATGTTGACCTCGTGCAGTCCCCGCACGGCAGAGCGGCCGCGGTCGCGACCGGCATCCGCAGAGCGGAACCGGACAAGTTCGTCTTCTCCTATCAGGGCGACGGCGATGCATACAACATCGGTCTGGCCGAGACGCTCAACGCCGCCTACCGCAACGAGAATATCTGCGTGTTTATCATCAACAACGGCAACTTCGGCATGACCGGCGGCCAGATGGCCTGGACCACCATGCCCGGCCAGAAGACGGCCACCTCTCCCAAGGGCCGCGACTGTGCAGCGACCGGCATCCCGATCAAGGTGCCGGAGCTGATCGCCTACAGCTTCACGCCTGCCTATATCGCGCGCGGCGCCGTGACGACGCCGGCCGAGATCAACCGCCTCAAGGGCTATATTAAAAACGCTATCGAGGCCCAGCTCAACGGCGAGGGCTACTCCATGGTCGAGGTCATGTGCTCCTGCCCGACGAACTGGAACCTCAGCCCCATCGACGCGAAAAAGCGCCTTGTGGATGAAGTGATCCCCTACTATTCGCTCGGCGAGATCAAGAAGAGAGGAGAATGAGCATGAGAGAAATCGTTTTTGCAGGTTTCGGCGGGCAGGGCGTCCTGACTGCAGGTCTGATCGTGTCTCAGATCGCACTGTATAAAGGCTTTCACGCCACTTGGATGCCGGCCTACGGCGCGGCCCAGCGCGGCGGCACGGCCAACTGCACCGTCAAGTACGGCCCGGAGAAGATCACGAACCCCGGCCAGCAGAAGCCGGATCTGGTCCTGGCCATGAACACGCCGTCGTTCAAGAAATTCGTCGGCATGGTCAAGCCCGGCGGCACCATTCTTGTCAACGCCGACATGATGACCGAGGACACGAACGTCCGCGACGACATTCAGGTCATCAGCGTGCACTGCAACCATCTGGCCGACAGTGTCCAGAATGCCAAGGGCGCGAACATCGTCATGATCGGCGCCATCACCCGCATCCTCGGCGACTTCACGCACGATGAGGGCATTGAGGGCATGAACGATATGTTCCGCAAGAAGGGCAAGAGCAAATTCGAGGCCAAGAATGTGGCTGCCTTCGAAGCCGGCTACCACGCACTGGAAAGCTGAACATGAAGATCACATTCGCACAGGAAATGCAGCTGTGCAAGGCGCTGCTGGCCGCACAGGGTATGCCCGCGGAGGACGCGGAGATCCTCGGCTCCTCCGTCGCCCACTCTGATTTTACCGGCATCTATTCCCACGGCCTGTCCCGCTTTGCCAACTATCTCAAGCGCTTCGCCAACGGGGCCATGAAGCCCGATGCGGCGCTGACCATCACGAACGACACCGGTGCGACCGTCGCCTATGACTGCGACAACGGCTGCGGCGTCGTGTCCCTGACGCACGTCTACCGCCAGATGGCGCCGCGCGCCAAAGAGCACGGCATCGTCATCGCCACCGGCCGCAAGGCCTCCAACATCGGCTGCGGCAGTTTCTATGCCGAGATGGCTGCGAAGGACAACCTCATGGCGCTGTTTTGCTGCAACACGGTCAAGTGCGTGGCGCCGTTCGGCGGGGCCGACAGCCTGCTCGGCACGAACCCGATCATTGTGGCCGTGCCTGCCGGGGAGGAGCGCCCGCTGATCCTCGACATCTCCACGACCGTCACCGCCATGGGCAAGATCCAGGCGGCGGCACGCGAGGGCAAGCCCATCCCCGCCGGCTGGGCGCTGGATGAAAACGGCGCGCCGACGACGGACGCCGCCAAGGCGAAAACGGTCGTGCCCATCGCGGGCCCGAAGGGCTACGGGCTGGCCGTCATGATCGAGGCGTTCGCCGCGCTGCTGGCCGGGGCAAATTACGGCGCCGGTATCGGCGTGCCGAATAAGGGCGAGCACGAAAACACCGGCTTTGCCATGATTCTCGTCGATGTGGAAAAATTCATGCCGGTCGAGACCTTCAAGGCCAATGTCGATGCATATATCCGCTCCATCAAGGGCAGCCGCAAGGCCGAAGGCGTGCAGGAGATTCTCATGCCCGGCGAGCTGGAGCATCAGCGCTACCAGCAGTATATGCGCGACGGCTATGACGTCAGCGAGGCGCTGGGCAAGGAGCTGGCCGGCTATGCCGTGCAGTTCGGGCTCGCGCCGGAGGGCACGGATTTCGAGACGCTTGTCCGCGGGCTCTGAGTGTGCTCCTTTTGCTTTGCCCCGGATCCTTTTCTCTCCGCGCAGTCTCTCTCGCTGCGTGTTTACCCATTTCACCTTTTTCTGTTTGACATTTTTCGAATTTCCTCTCGGGGCAGAGCAAAACGCAAAAATAGCCTGCCGGCGGTGCTGCGAGCCGCCGGCAGGCAAAATCACGATCCGGTCGGGTTTTATCCCGGCCGGATCTCGCGCGCCAAGGGAGAAAAAACGAACATCAGCGTGCGAAAAGTGCACTTCCGGGCTACCATGATCCGGGTGCGCTTTTTGCCGGATGCGGGTTTGCATCCGGCGGCGCGCGCCTTGCGCGGCGCGGCGATTTGTGCTATCCTGCGCTTGAGGTGATACGATGAAAATTCTCATGATTAACGGCAGCCCGCACCCGCACGGCTGCACATACACCGCCCTGCACGAGATGGAGCAGGTGCTTCAGGCAGCGGAGGTTGAAACGCAGATCCTGACGGTTGGCGCCGAACAGACCGGCGGCTGCACCGCCTGTGGCGGATGCAACGCGACCGGGTACTGCGTGCGCGGCGGCCTGGTGAACGACGCCATCGACGCGATGGAGACCGCGGATGCGCTCGTGCTCGCGTCCCCGGTGCACTATGCCGGGATTTCCGGCGCGATGTCGGCATTTTGCGACCGGCTCTTTTACGCCAGCGACGGCTGGGCGAACAAACCCTGCGCCTGCGTCGTCTCGGCGCGCCGCGCGGGCACAACGGCCGCGCTCGATCAACTCATCAAGTACCCGATGATCTCGAACATGCCGGTCGTGTCCTCGCAGTACTGGCCGATGGTGCACGGTGCGCGCCCGGAGGACGTCGCACAGGACGAAGAGGGCCTGCAGACCATGCGCCAGCTCGCGCGCAATCTGCTCTGGCTGCTGCAGTGCATTGCCGCCGGTGATGCCGCCGGAGTGCCGCGCCCGGAGACGGAAGCGCGCAAGTTCACCAATTTCATCCGCTGATTTTCGGCAGTATGACAAAAACCAGCCGCCGCAGGCCTTGCCTACGGCGGCTGGTTCCATGTCTGGGTATGCAGCAGTCACCTGTGCTTTTTTGCGCGGCGCTTGCCGGTCATGTGCTCGACGGTCAGGCACAGGACGGTCGTCGCGGGGATGACGGCCTTGGCATACGGAAAGTCCGGCGCGCGGTACTGCGCCATGAGCACGCGCAGCGCGCGCTCCTTGTCCGCGTCCGGCACGACCGCGATGCGTCCCTGACCGATGACGCTCTCATACGTCATGGTGCAGTTGCCGTGCTCGTCGTCGAGGATGAGCTCGTGGCCGCGGTCCATCTCGAACGAGACGTTCGGATTTCTGGCGATGAGGTCGTACTTCGTGCCGGTGTTCGCACCGTGGAAGTACAGGCGGACGGTCTCGCCGTCGACCTCCAGGCCGAAGTTCAGCGGCAGGATGTAGGGATATGGCTCGTCATGCAGGGCGAGGCGGCAGACATCGCACCCGCGCATGACGGTGATGAGTTCCTGAAAATCGGTGATCTCTCGATCGAATCTGCGCATGGGAATGCTCCTTTCTGATCAGCCGACCGGTGGGCCGAGGCGCGCCAGCACGTCCTGAAAATAATCCGGCAGCGGGCACGTGAACGTCACGAGCGCACCGGTGCGCGGGTGGATGAATCGCAGCGCCCGCGCGTGCAGGCACTGCCCGCTCAGGCCCTTTTCCGGCCGCTTATGGCCGTAGACCAGGTCGCCGAGCAGGGGGTGGCCGATGTGCGCCATGTGCACGCGGATCTGGTGCGTGCGGCCGGTCTCAAGCTCGCAGCGAATGTGGGTGTAGCCGTTGTAGCGCGCGATGACCGACCAGTGCGTGACGGCGTGGCGGGCGTTTTTGCTCGTCACGGCCATGCGCTTGCGGTCCGTCGGGTGGCGGCCGATGGGCGCATCGACCGTGCCGGCATCGTCGCGCAGATTGCCGCAGACAACGGCCTCATATGTGCGCGCCATGGTGTGATCGGCCAGCTGCGCCGAGAGCGCCAGGTGCGCAAAGTCGTTTTTCGCCGCGACGAGCAGGCCGGATGTGTCCTTGTCGATGCGGTGCACGATGCCGGGCCGCCGCTCCCCGCCGACGCCGGAGAGACTGTCGCCGCAGTGGGCGAGCAGGGCGTTGACGAGCGTGCCGTCCTCGTGCCCGGGTGCGGGGTGCACGACCATGCCGCGCGGCTTGTTGACGACGATGAGGTCGTCGTCCTCATACACCACGTCCAGCGGCAGATCCTGCGCCACGAGCTCCGACGGTGCTGCATCCGGCAGCGTGACGACAAACGTGTCGCCGGGTGCGGTTTTATAGTTTTTCTTCACGGGCGTGCCGTCTTTCGTCACGGCCCCCTGCGCGAGCAGCCGCTGGGCGGCGCTGCGCGTGAGCTCGGGCAGAGAGCGTGCGAGGAGAGCGTCGATCCGCTCGGCGCTCTCCTGTGTTTGAATCGTTCGCTGTTCCATTAGAAATCCGAAAACTCCGCTAAAATATCGTCGAGCGAGTAGCGCTCGCCGTCCGTCGGGGCGGCGTCCGCGTCCGCGGCCGGGGCTTCCGGCTCGGCCGGTGCGGTGGGCGTGCTGTTGAGATAGGCGAGCAGGGGATCCGCCGGTTTGGCGGCGGGTTCGGCCGCCTTGGGCGCTGCCTGCACCGGTGCCGATGCAGCGGGAGCGGCCGGCGCCTGCTTCGGCGCTTTCGGCGCTGCCGGAGTCACCGGCTGCGCCTGCACGGGCGCGCGGTCCCACGCCGCGAAGGGATCGTCCTTCGCCGGGGCCGGGGCCACCGGGTGCGCGGCGGGCTTTTTCGGCGCGGCGGGCGGCTCGATGGGCTGCTTTTTGGCGGGCGGGTGCAGCTTGTGCGCGCGGGTGGGCGCGGCGGCTTTCTCGCGGGGCTTGCGCGCCTTTTTCGGCGCGGGCGCGCCCTCGCTGCCGTCACCCCGATAGAAGATGACGTGCAGGCACAGGGCGATACCGGCCACGACGATGAAGATATCCGCCAGGTTGAACACGGCGAAGCGCACGAACAGGAAGTTGAACATGTCCACCACGTAGCCGCTGAGGATGCGGTCGATGCAGTTGCCGACTGCGCCGGCCAGCACGAGCACGACCGACCAGCGGCCGACCTTGCCGTGCACGACGTTGCGCCGCAGGCAGAACACCGCGATGGCGGCGAACACGACCGTGAAGATGACGAAGATCCAGTGTGGCGCGTGCTGCAGGATGCTGAACGCGGCACCGTTATTGTGGATATTCGTCAGCTCCAGCACACCGGGGATGAGCGTGACGTGCCCGGTGTCGAGCGGGATGTTGAGCGTGACCCAGTACTTCAGGCCTTGGTCAGCGATGAGGATCAGGATGGCTACGATGGCATACCACATAGCGGTTCCTCGCTTTCGGATCAGGATTTTGGGATCGGGGATTTACTCCGCCTTCTGCGCGGCGACGACGGCGGCGCAGCGCGGGCACAGACCGGTCTCGGGGTCGGCCTGCTCGGAGTGCATCCAGCAGCGCGGGCACTTGGTGCCGGGCGCGTTGTGCACGGAGATGTGCAGGCCGGGGAAGTTCGTGCCGGTGCCGGTGACGGCATCTTCCGGCACGTCGCCGCCGACGAGGCACTGCGACACAATGAGCAGCTCGGGCAGGTTCATGCTCTGCACGTCGTCGAGTGCGGCCTTGGCGGCCTCGTCGTCGGCACGCAGCGTCACGGCAGCCTCGAGCGGCTTGCCGATGCGCTTTTCGGCGCGGGCGGCCTCGAGCACGCCGTTGACGTCCGTGCGGACGCGGATCAGCTGATCCCACTTGGCAAGCTCGGCGTCGCTGAGCGCGTAGGCGTCGAACGGCTGATTCATGACGTTGAGCAGCACGTTGCGCGCGTCGTCCTCGGCGCGGTGCGGCATGGCCAGCCAGATCTCGTCGCAGGTGAAGGCGAGGATCGGCGCGAACATCTTCGTCATGCTGTCGAGGATGAGGAACAGGGCCGTCTGCGCGCTGCGGCGCTTGAGCCCGTTGCGCTCCTCGCAGTAGAGGCGGTCCTTGATGATGTCGAGATAGAAGCTCGAGAGCTCCACGACGCAGAAGTCGTTGATCGCGTGCGAGACCACGTGGAATTCATAGTTGTCGTAGGCCTTGGCCACGCGGCGGATGAGATCGTTGAGCTTCGTGATGGCCCAGCGGTCGAGCGGGAGCATGTCCTCCGGCGCGACGAGGTGCTCGGCGTCGAACCCGTCGAGGTTGCCGAGGCAGTAGCGCGCCGTGTTGCGGAACTTGAGGTAGTTTTGCGTCAGCTGTTTGAAGATCTCCTTGGAGCAGCGCATGTCGGCGTGGTAGTCGGCCGAGCCTGCCCACAGGCGCAGCATGTCGGCGCCGAACTCGTTGATGATCTCAGCCGGGTCCATGCCGTTGCCGAGGGATTTGTGCATGGCCTTGCCCTCGCCGTCCACGGTCCAGCCGTGGGTCAGGCACTCGCGGTACGGGGCGCCCTTACCGAGCGCGCCGACGGCCACGAGCAGAGACGACTGGAACCAGCCGCGGTACTGGTCGCCGCCCTCGATATACATATCCGCCGGCCAGAAGCCCTGGTCGCGCTGCATGGCGGCGACGTGGGTGGAGCCGGAGTCGAACCAGCCGTCGAGGGTGTCGGTCTCCTGGGTGAAGTGCTTGCCGCCGCAGTGCGGGCAGGTGAAGCCTTCTGGCAGGATGTCGGCAGCCGGGCGGTCAAACCAGGCGTTGCTGCCTTCCTTTTCAAAGAGCTTTGCGACGGCGTCGATGCTCTCTTCGTTGCACACGGGCTTGTGGCAGTCGTCGCAGTAGAACACCGGGATCGGCAGGCCCCAGCGGCGCTGGCGGGAGATGCACCAGTCGGCGCGCTCGCGGATCATGGCGCCCATGCGCTCCTTGCCCCAGCTCGGGAGCCAGCGCACGTTCTCGCACGCGGCGACGGCCTCTTCCTTGAACGAGTCGACGGAGCAGAACCACTGCGGCGTGGCGCGGAAGATGATCGGCTGCTTGCAGCGCCAGCAGTGCGGGTAGCTGTGCACGATGTCCTCGGATGCGAAGAGCGAGCCGGCCTCCTTCATGTCTGCGAGGATGATGGGGTTGGATTCTTCCGTGGTCAGTCCCGCATACTTTCCGGCGTAGTCGGTGTGGCGGCCCTGATCGTCCACAGGCACGACCATGTCCATGCCGTAGCGCTTGCAGGTCAGGTAGTCGTCGGCGCCGAAGCCGGGCGCAGTGTGCACGCAGCCGGTGCCGGAATCCATCGTGACGTAGTCCGCCAGCACCAGGCGCGAGGTCTTGGGCAGGAACGGATGGTCGGCGAGCATGTTCTCAAAGAAGTCGCCCGGGTGCTGCTCGAGCACCTCATAGCTGTCGAAGCCGCCGATGTGCATGACCTTCTCGGTCAGGGCGTCGGCCATGATGTAGACCTCGCCGTTCGGGGCCTGCACGAGGTTGTACAGTTCGCGCGGGTTGAGTGCGATGGCAAGGTTGCCGGGCAGGGTCCAGATCGTCGTCGTCCAGATGACGAAAAAGAGCTTGCTGTGGTCGACGTTCGGCAGCTTGCCGAGGTCGTCGTGCATCGGGAACTTCACGTACACGGTCGTGCACGGATCGTCCTGATACTCGATCTCCGCCTCGGCGAGGGCGGTCTCATCGTGAGGGCACCAGTACACGGGCTTGAGGCCCTTGTAGATGTGGCCGTTCTGGTACATCTTGCCGAACACGCGCACCTCGTCGGACTCAAAGCCCTTGTTCATGGTCTTGTAGGGGTGCTCCCAGTCGCCCATGACGCCCATGCGCTTGAAGCCGGCCATCTGGCGGTCGATGTATTTCTGCGCATAGTCATGGCACGCGCTGCGGAAGTCGGCGATGCTCATGGCCTTGTGGTTGAGCTTCTGCTCCTTGATGATGGCGCTCTCGATGGGCATGCCGTGGTTGTCCCAGCCGGGGATGTAGGGCGTGTAGTAGCCGCGCATGGCGTAGGAGCGGACGATGAAGTCCTTGAGCGCCTTGTTGAGCGCGTGGCCCATGTGGATGTCGCCATTGGAGAACGGAGGGCCGTCGTGCAGGCTGAAGCGCGGCTTGCCGTCGTTCTTTTTGAGCATTTCGTGGTACAGGTCCATGTCGTACCAGCGCTGGAGCATTTCGGGCTCCCGCTTGGCAAGGCCGGCGCGCATGGGGAAGTCTGTTTTCGGCAGATTGATCGTGGCGTTGAAATCGTTCTTGGACATGGTTCTATTTTTCTCCTCTCAGAGTTGTATTTCCATCAAAAATTGCGCAGGGCGGTACGGCACAGGCCGTCCCGCCCTGGTTGATTGCATATTCACTCAGCTGTTATGCAGGAAGTGATAAAGCTGCGTGGCGTCGTCTGCTGCACTGTCGGCCGCGGTGTCGTCGGCCTCGACCGGCTGCGCCTCCACAGGGGCGGCGGCAACGGCGGCGGCTTCCGCGCTCTGCGCGGCGGCCGGAGCTTCCGGCTGCGCGGGCTGCTCCACCGGCGCGGACACCGGCTCGGCAGGGGCTGCGCTCACGCTTGCAGGCTGGGCTGCAGGCTGCGCGGCCACGGCTTTTGACCCGGCGATCTTATCCAGGTACTCGAGCTGATTCATGCACAGATTACGCACATCTTCCAGAAATTTTGCGCAGGACGTTTTGGCGGTGAGGAGTTTGGCTTCCTCGTTGGCGGTTTCGTGCTGGAGGCCGCCAAGTATTCGGTCGGACGTGTTCTTGGCCTCGCTGAGTATCTTGTCAGCGCTGGCTTTGGCATCGTCCTCTATCTGCTTGCCGACCTTCTGGGCCGACAGTATGGCCAGACGCATGGCGTCTTCGCTGGCGCGGTACTCTTCTATCTTATCGACCAGCACCTTCATCTTGCCCTTGAGCACAGCGATTTCCTTCTGCGCGTTGGCAAGCTCGGTGGCCACTTCTTCCTGATAGTTCTGCACGGCGGCCATGTCGTATCCGCCGAACATTGCTTTTTCAAACGTTTTTTCCCGAATATCCTGAGGAGTCATGTTGGATAGTCCTCCATTCTTTCTATAGGTGTACTACACGAGGGGCGCTGCCAGAGACAGTATGCCCGGATTTACAGGTGGAACTCGCCCGACTCCATGTCGTCGGGCTGGTCGCCCATGAGGTCAACGTTGCGCGGCGTGATGATATACGTCTTGCTTGCGGCAGGGCGGATATCACCTTCCTGCGCGTAGGCAACGCCGGAAAGGAAGTCGATCAGCCGGCGGGCGACGGCCGGATCTGCCTTTTCCAGATTGATGAGCACGGCGTGGTATCTGAGCAGGTGATCGGCGATCTCTCTGGCGGCCTCAAACTGCGTCGGTGCGACGAGCACGACCTGAAGCTGCTTGCCGTTGCTGAGATTGACGACCTTGTCGGTCACGCGGCTGTCGCCCCGCGGCGCATAGCTCGGTGCGGGCCGCTCTGGCTCCATCACCGGATCGTCGCGGACGAAGGTGCTCTTTTTCGGCGCGGACGCCTGGCGGCGGGGCGCAGCCGGGCGCGCCTGTGCCGGGCGGGCCTGAGCCGGACGCGCCGGCGCGGGCTCTTCCGCGACCGGGATCGCTTCATCCTCATCATCAAAAAACTCGTCGTCGTCATCGTACGGACGGGTCATTTTTTTCAGTTCATCCAAAAATCCCATTCGGGACCCCCCTTTTACGTGCCGGCGGCGCCGTGCCGCTGCACTGATCTCTGTGGAGTGAGCCGAAGCGGCGCTCAGTGTTGGGAATAATCCCGCGCGCCAAAGATCGACGAGCCGACGCGCACCATGTTTGCGCCGGCGGAAATGGCGTCCTCAAAGTCTCCGCTCATACCCATGGACAGAAAATCCATAGAAACATTATCGTATTTTTTTCTGCCGATGTCAACAAAAAGCTCGTGCATTTTCGTAAAATATGCATGATTTCCGTCGGAAGTTTTTGCCACGGGCGGGATCGCCATCAGGCCGCGCACGCGAATATGCGCGCAGCCGGCGGCCGTTTCCAGCAATTGCGGCAGGGCGGCGGGGTCCACGCCGCTCTTGGCGGCCTCGCCGCCGATGTTCACTTCGAGCAGGATGTCCTGCACGATGTCCTGCATGGCCGCGCGCTTTTCGATCATGGCCAGCAGCTCCGGCGAGTCCACCGACTGGATGAGATCGACCTTCCCCACGACCTGCCGGACCTTGTTCGTCTGCAGGTGGCCGATGAAGTGCAGCGGCGCGCCGGTGTAGGCGTCCTGGGCGAGCTTTTCGGTCATTTCCTGCACGCGGTTCTCGCCGCAGGCGTCGATCCCGGCGGCGACGGCCTCGCGCACGCACGCGGCGTCGTTCATCTTCGTCGCTGCCACGAGCGTGATGTCGGCGCCTGTGCGGCCCGTCTGGCGGGCGGCGGCGTCGATGCGCGCGCGGATGGCGGCAATGTTTTCGGCAATGGTGCTCATAGTCGGTGGTGCCTCCTTATTTTACGACCTGCCCGTTGGACAGGCCCTTGCCGGTGACGACGATCTCGTTGCCGGCGCGCAGGGCGTTGCTCTCCGCGCTCTGGGCGACGAGACAGTAGTCGTCGGTCTGATAGATGATCTCGATCGGTTTTTTCTCCAGCTGCGCCGCCGTGACGACGTAGACGTACGACTGCCCGTCATCGTCCATGTGCACGGCCTTGAGCGGCACGCGCAGGCCGGTGTGCTCGCTGTAGACCACGTCGGCCGTCGTCTTGCGCATGGCCAGCGTGTCGGCCAGCGCTGCGTTGCACGCGAACACGACGGCGACCTTGCCGCTGCCGTCCGGCTCGCTCTTGCTCAGCACGATTGCCGAGACGGTGCTGTTGTAGTGCTGCGGAAAGTTGAGCGCGGCGCTGCCGCCGAGGTTCAGGCGGTCGGCGTCGGCCTTGTTCATGACGGAGGCGAAGTACCACTTTTTCGCCGTGACGAGCTTGCCGATGGCGTTGGCGGGCGTCGCGGGGGTGGTGCGCTCGAGCGCGTCCACGCCGTCGGGCGTGAGGTTCTCGAGCATGTCCGGCGTGAGCGATTCATACCCGTCGGTCGTGGACGTGAACAGGCCCGCGGCCGGGGCCGTGATGCTGCCGCGGCCGGCGCCGGCGTTTTCAAGCTGGTGCAGCTCGGCGTTGAGCGCGTCGAGGTCGCCCTGCGAGACGGTGCCGGTCGCGGAGCCGAAGAGCAGGGAACTGAGGTCCAAGCAGATGTCGTCCAGCTCCGACGTGCTGCCGGCGGAGACGGCGGCGTTGAGCTGCAGGATGGCGCTGCGCACGTCGCTGTCGCGGTCCGACGCGCCGGAGGCGCTGCCTGCGCGCGAGAGCAGGCTCGAGACGTAGGCGATCTCCTTTTTCAGCTCGCGGGCGCGGCTGGCGCTGTCGAGCGCGGCCTTGGAGTCCACGCCGATGGCGATCTCGCCGCCGTTGGCGACCTCCTTGCCGTCGTCCACGGACAGGGACAGAAACTCCTTGTCCGAGGCAATGACCTGCTCCTCGCGCACGACGATGCCGCTGGCCTGTCCGCTCTCGCTGACGGTCACGAGCACCGCCGGGGCGGTGGCGTAAGACTGCTGCGTCGAGCGAAACAGGTACACGCCCAGATACACGAGCATGGCCGCGAAGAGCACGAACATGGCGATGTTCGTGAAGGTATTCGTTTTCTTCAAATCCGGCCCTCCTTTCGGCGGGGGGCGGCGGGGAGATCAGCCCTGCAGCTCGAGCGAGACCGGCCGCGCCGGCGCGACCGTCGAGATCGCGTGCTTGTAGATCATCTGCTGCCGGCCGTCGGCGTCGATGAGCACGACGAAGCTGTCAAAGCTGCGCACAACGCCGCGCAGCTGGAACCCGTTCATGAGAAACAGGGTCACGGGGATCTTTTCCCGCCGGATGTAATTGAGGAATGTGTCCTGAAGGTTCTGTGTCTTTTGCATGGTCGCCGCTCCTTTGGCCGGAGCGGGGTACATTTATTCATCATAACACAATCTGCCGCTCCGTAAAATAGTGAATTTATACAAATCCGGTCGAAATGGCAGTTTCCTCCGGGTTTGTACAGGCCCCTATTCTATACCGCGGCCGGATAAGAATTGCGTCGAAAGGCGGCACGCCCGGTCCATGTCCGGCGTTTTTTCGTGCCGGAGCCAGAACAGGTCCCGGTCCCGCCGCAGCCACGTGAGCTGGCGCTTGGCATAGCGCCGGGAGGCGAGCTGGATGGCGGCCACGGCGTCCTGCGGCGAGGCTTCCCCCCGCACGGCGGCGACGGCCTCCTTGTAGCCGATGGCCTGCATGGCCGTGCAGTCGGCCGGCACACCTGCGGCCAGCAGCGCGCGCACCTCGTCGAACAGGCCCTGCCGCACCATGAGCTCCACGCGCCGGTCGATGCGGTCGTAGAGGTCCTGCCGGTCGGTGAAATCGAGCGCGATCTTCGCCGCGTCGTACCGCGGCGGCACGGCGCGGGTCTCGGCGTCGTGCTGCGTGATCGTTTTGCCTGTAAGAACGTAGACCTCCATGGCGCGCACGATGCGCTTTTTGTCCGCGGGGTGGAGCCTGGCCGCCCGCTCGGGGTCGACCTTGCGCAGCTCGCCGAGCAGGCCCTCGCCGCCGATCTCGTCATAGCGCTCGCTCAGCTCCTGCCGCAGCGCGGTGTCGGCCGTGCCGTCGGCAAACGTGCGCCCGGCGATGAGCGAGTCGATATACAGCCCCGTGCCGCCGACGACGATTGGCAGTTTTGCGCGTGCGAGAATGTCATCTACACAAGCGGAGGCCTCCTCGGCGTAGCGCGAGACGGAGTAGTTTTCCGTGGGATCGGCGATGTCGATCATGTGGTGCGGCACGCCCTGCATCTCTTCCGGCGTGGGCTTGGCCGTGCCGATGTCCATGCCGCGGTAGATCTGCATCGAGTCGGCCGAGACGACCTCGCCGCCGAGCCGCTGCGCAAGCGCCACGCCGAGCGCGGTCTTGCCCGAGGCGGTCGGGCCGGTGATGACGACAAGTTTTGGCTGCATCGTGACAGTCTCCTTTCCGTGGGGAGAATTTAGAAAGATTATGTTGAAAAGTATTAGAAATGTGTTAGAATGAAAGCACATTCCCCAGTTTTCAGGAAGGTGAACCCATGAAGATCAAAATTTCTGCCGACAGCACGTGCGACCTCTCGCCCGAGCTGATCGAGCGCTATCACATCGGCATCACGCCGCTGTACATCATCCGCGGCGAGGAGACCCTGCGCGACGGCATTGACGTACACCCGCAGGAGCTCTATGAATATGCCAAGGCTACGGGCAAGCTCTGCAAGACCGCAGCGGTGAATGTGTCGGACTATCTGGCGTACTTTGCCGCGTGCCGGGAGGAATATGACGCCGTGATCCACTTCACGATTTCGAGCGACATGTCCGCCTGCTATCAGAACGCCTGCATCGCGGCCAGGGAGTTTACGAACGTCTATCCCGTGGATTCGCGCAACCTCTCGACCGGCATCGGCCACCTGGTGCTCAACGCGGCTGAGATGGCCGAGCAGGGCATGGACGCGGCCGACATCGCGGCGGCGCTGGAGAAAAAGCGCGAGAAGCTCGACGTCAGCTTCGTGATCGATACGCTGGAGTATCTTAAGCGCGGCGGCCGCTGCTCGGCGCTCGTGGCCATGAGCGCGAACCTCCTGCACCTCAAGCCGTGCATCGAGGTCAAGGACGGCAAGATGGGCGTCGGCCGCAAGTACCGCGGCAAGCTCGAAAAGTGCTACGTGCAGTACATCGAGGACCGGCTCAAGGGCCGCGACGACATTGACTGCCACCGCATCTTCATCACGGACTCCGGCATCGATGAGGCCACGTGGCGGGAGCTCGAGCGCGTCGTGCGCGCGTGCCAGCCGTTTGAGGAGGTTCTCCACACGCAGGCCGGCTGCACGGTGTCGAACCACTGCGGCCCCGGCTGCATGGGCATTTTGTACTACCACAAGTAAACAAAGTTGTACAGTCTGACAGGGAGCGCGTTCCGGCGCTCCCTGCTTCCTTTTTAAACGATGCGCTTGAAGAGCTTGTCCAGCTCCCGGCGCGTGAGCGTCACGGCGACGGGGCGTCCGTGCGGGCAGTATTTCACCTCGCCGGCGCACACCGCGTCCGCCAGACGCAGCAGCTCCTCGGGCTCGGTCTGCCAGCCGGCCTTGATGGCCGCCCTGCACGCAACGGTCTTGAGCACCTCGTCGCGCACGGACTGCGCGTCCATGCGCGCGCCGTGGCGCAGCTGCGCGCAGATCTCCTCGAGCGCGGGCAGCGCGTCCGCCGCGTCAAGTTGCGCGGGCACGCCGCGGAGAATGTAATCGCTGCGGCCGAACGGTTCGAGCGTGAAGCCGAGCTCCGCGAGCAAGCCGCCGTACTGCTGCAGCACGTCGGCATCGCTCGCGTCCGGCGTGAAGGGCAGCGGCTCGAGCAGCGTCTGCGACGGGATGTCGGCCGGGTTCTGGCGCAGGCGGTCAAAGTTGATGCGCTCGTGCGCCGCGTGCTTGTCGATGAGGATGAGCGTCTCGCCCTTCTCGACGAGGATGTAGGTGTGCATCGCCTCGCCGATCAGGCGGGCGGGCGGCTCGGCCGGGGGCGCGGCGCTCTCGAGCGGGGAAGGCACAGCCGGTTCCGGCTCGATGGCGGTCTGCACGGGCTGCGCGACCGGCATGACCGGCTCGGGCGCGGGCGGCGTGCTCGGCACGGGGCGCGCGGGTGTGGTGATGAACACCGGCGGCGGGGCCACGCGCGGCGCGGCGAAGGCCGACGCCGTCGGCGAGCGGAATGCGACCGCTTCCTCCGCCGGGGCGGCGGGCGCATAGGTGCGCGCAGGCGCAAATGCCGGCGCTGCGGGTGCAGGCTGGTGCTGTGCTGCGGCCGGGGTCGCTTTCGGCGCCGCCGGCACGAACGGGTCCGCCGTCGGTGCAGGCGCCGGTTTCGCCGCCTTCGGCAGCGTGGTCACGGGCTCCCTTTCCGCCTCGAGCGCGGCGCGCGCGCCGTAATACACGGCGTCAAACACCGCGCGCTCGTGCGTGAACTTCACCTCAGTCTTGGCCGGGTGGACGTTCACGTCCACGGCCGCGCAGCTGAGCTCGATATACAGCACGCACGCGGGGAAGCGCCCCACGAGCAGCGTGTTGCGGTAGGCCTGCTCGAGCGCGGCCTGCAGCGCGGCGGATTTGATCCACCGGCCGTTGCAGAAGAAATACTGCTGCGCGCGGCTGCCGCGCCCGGCGGCGGGTGAGGAGATGAAGCCGTGCACACGCACGCCGTCGCCCTCGCCCGTGCAGGGCAGCAGGCTCATGGCGAGGTCGCGCCCGAGCAGACTGTAGACGCAGCTGTCGAGCTTGTTGTCGCCGGGGGAGAAGAAGACCTCCTCCCCGTCGCGGATGCAGCGCACGGACACATCCGGCCGGCCGAGCGCGCACCGCAGCGCGGCGGCGGCGCAGGCCGCGCCCTCCGCGCGGTCGGACTTCAGGAATTTGCGCCGGGCGGGCGTGTTGAAAAACAGGTCGCGCACGATCATCGTCGTGCCCTCGGGGCAGCCGGTCTCGTACATGTCCTGAATGTCGCCCGCGTCGAGCGTCATGTGCGTGCCGGCCGCCGCGCCGCGCTGCCGTGTCGTGAGTGTGATGTGCGACACGGCGCTGATCGCGGCCAGCGCCTCGCCGCGAAATCCCATCGTGCCGATGGCCTCGAGCCCCTGCTCGTCGTGCAGCTTGCTCGTTGCGTGGCGCAAAAACGCGATGCCCGCGTCCTCGGGCGCCATGCCGCAGCCGTCGTCCGTCACGCGCAGATACGTCGCGCCGCCGCCGCGCAGCTCCACCGTCACGGTGCGGGCTCCGGCGTCGAACGCGTTTTCCACCAGCTCCTTGACGACCGAGGCGGGCCGCTCCACGACCTCGCCCGCGGCGATCAGATCCGCCAGATGCGGAGAGAGAATTTGAATATCGGGCATCGTTTGCCCTCCTTTGAGTGCAGTCCATGGGGCGCGTGCGCCCCGCGCGTATATTATAAAGGCTTGAAAATTCCACCGCGAAATGCTACAATATTCTATCACACTTCAAATTTTATCCGGCCGGGCCGGACAGGCAGGAGCATTGCATGAGCTATCAGAGAACGGAGATCCCCGAATCGGATATCCAGCACCAGTTGGATATCTGCGCGCAGCTGCGCGCGCACTTCACCGCCGGCGGCCGCCAGCCGCTGGCCATGGTCGATACCTACGGCTGCCAGCAGAACGAGGCCGACAGCGAAAAGCTGCGCGGCTATCTGCGCGCCATGGGCTTTGATTTCACACAGGACGAATTCGCGGCCGACGTCGTCGTCATGAACACCTGCGCCGTGCGCGAGCACGCCGAGACGCGCGTGTTCGGCAACGTCGGCGCGCTGACGCACACCAAGGCGCACAACCCCAACCAGATCATCGCGGTCTGCGGCTGCATGGCGCAGCAGGAGCATGTGGCCGAGAAGCTGAAAAAGTCCTACCGCATCGTCGACCTTGTCTTCGGCCCGCACGAGCTGTGGCGCTTTCCGGAGCTGCTGCGCACCGTCTGCACCGAGCACCGGCGCGTGTTCGCCATCGCACCGGCGGACGGCAGCGTGGCCGAGGGCATCCCCCAGCAGCGCGACGGCAGCGTCAAGGCGTGGCTGTCGATCATGTACGGGTGCAACAACTTCTGCACCTACTGCATCGTGCCGTATGTGCGCGGGCGCGAGCGCTCCCGCCATCCGGACGAGATCGAGCGCGAGGCGCGCGAGCTCGTCGCGGCGGGGTATAAGGACATCACGCTCCTGGGGCAGAACGTCGACTCCTACGGCCGCGACCTCGACGAGGACGTGGACTTTGCCGACCTCATCCGGCGCATCAACGCCATCCCGGGCGACTTCATCATCCGTTTCATGAGCAGCCACCCGAAGGACGCGACGGAAAAGCTCTTTCGCGCCATGGCCGAGTGCGAAAAGTGCGCGCACCAGATGCATCTGCCCGTGCAGAGCGGCAATGACCGCGTCCTGCACGCGATGAACCGCGGCTACACGCGCCAGAAATATCTGGCGCAGGTGGCGCTCGCGCGGCAGTACATGCCCGACCTCGTGCTCACGACGGACATCATCGTGGGCTTCCCCGGCGAGACGGACGAAGAGTTTCAGGACACGCTCTCGCTCATCGAGACCGTGCGCTACGATGCGATGTTCACCTTCATCTACTCGCCGCGCGTCGGCACCCCGGCGGCGAAGATGCCCGACCCCTACACCCGCGCGCAGAAGCAGGTGCGCTTTGACGCGCTCGTCGCGGCGGCCAACCGCATCTCGGAGGAGAAGCACCGCGCCTATGAGGGCAGCGTGCAGCGCGTGCTCGTCGACGGGGCCGACGGCCGGGGCGACCATCCGCTCACGGCGCGCACGAAGGGCGGCCGCCTCGTGCATATGCGCGGGGACGCGTCCCTCGTCGGCCGGTTCGTGGACGTGAAGATCACCGGCAGCAACACCTGGGCGCTCTATGGCGAGGAGGTATGACGCATGGCGGAACTGACGCCGATGAAGCGGCAATATTACGAGATCAAGCAGCGCAACCCCGACTGCCTGCTGTTTTTCCGGCTGGGCGATTTCTATGAGATGTTCGACGACGACGCGCGCCTGGCCGCGCGCGAGCTCGACCTTACGCTCACGACGCGCGACCGCAATGTCGAGGACCCGGCTGAGCGCACGCCCATGTGCGGCGTGCCGTACCACTCGGCCGAGGCGTACATCGGCCGCCTGATTGCCAAGGGCTACAAGGTGGCCATCTGCGAGCAGATGGAGGACCCCGCGCTTGCCAAGGGGCTGGTCGAGCGGGACATCATCCGCATCATCACGCCCGGCACGGTCACGGAGTCCTCGATGCTCGAGGAGAACAAGTCCAACTACCTCTGCGCGGTGTATCTCAGCGGACAGTCCGGCGGCACGGCGTTCTGCGACCTCTCGACGGGGGAATTCTGCGCCGCGAACTACCCGGCCGACGCCGTGAGCCATATCCTCAACGAGCTCGGCCGCTTCGCCCCTCGCGAGGCCGTGTGTGCCGACGCGGCGGCGGAACATGACGAGATCCGCACCTTCCTCACCAAGCGCCTCGGCAGTCTGGTCGAGGCGGGCGGCGACCGGTTTGAATACCTGGCGGCGGCCGCGCGCGTGTGCGAGCAGTTCGATGTGCAGAGCACGGACGCGCTCGGCCTCGGCGAGGCGCCGGCGGCCGTGTGCGCGGCCGGGGCGCTGCTGGCCTACCTGCACGAGACGCAAAAGTGCGACCTCGGCCACATCCGGCGGCTGGAGCTGCTGGGCGACGACCACTATATGGAGCTCGACTACACCACGCGCCGCAACCTCGAGCTGACGGAAAACCTCCGCTCCGGCGAAAAGCGCGGCAGCCTCCTCTGGGTGCTCGACAAGACGAAAACGCCCATGGGCGGCCGCCTGCTGCGCGCGTGGGTGGAGCGTCCGCTGCTCAGCCCCGTGCAGATCCGCCGCCGCCTCGGCGCGGTGGAGGAGCTGGTAGGCGATAACGTCCTGCGCGGCGAGCTCATCCGCTGCCTGCGCGAGATCGGCGACATGCAGCGCCTTGTCTCCCGCGCGGTGTACGGCTCGGCCAACGGGCGCGACCTGCACGCGCTGGCCCTGTGCTGCGCGCAGCTGCCGAACCTGACGGCGCTGCTCAAGGACGTACACAGCGCGGCCCTGCGCGACATTGCGCAGATGGACACGCTCGCCGACCTCTGCGCGCGCATCGACCGCGCCATCTGCGACGAGCCGCCGTTTTCCGTGCGCGAGGGCGGCATCCTCCGCCCGGGCTACAGCGAGGAGGTCGACCGCCTGCGCAACGTGCGCGACCACGGCGCGCAGACCGTCGCCGAGCTCGAGCAGCGCGAGCGTGAGCGCACCGGCGCGAAAAAACTCAAGGTCGGCTACAACAAGGTCTTTGGCTATTACATCGACATTCCGAACAGCGCGGGCGTCACCGAGCTGCCGGAGGACTATATCCGCAAGCAGACGCTCGTGTCGAGCGAGCGCTATTTCACGCGCGAGCTCAAGGACCTCGAGAACACGCTCCTGACGGCGCGCGAGCGCATCGCGGAGCTGGAGTATACGCTCTTCAACGAGGTGCGCCAGCTCGTCGCGGGCGAGGTCGCGCGCGTGCAGGCGGCGGCGGACGCCGTGGCCCGGCTCGACGCGCTGTGCTCGCTGGCGGAGACGGCGGTGAAAAACCACTACGTCTGCCCCGAGGTCGACCTCTCGCGCACGCTCGACATCCGCGAGGGGCGCCACCCCGTTGTCGAGCAGGCGCAGAAGGACAGCCTCTTTGTCCCGAACGACACGTTCCTCAACGACGCGGACGACCGCGTCGCCATCGTGACCGGGCCGAACATGGCCGGTAAATCCACGTACATGCGCCAGACCGCGCTCATCGTGCTCATGGCGCAGATGGGCTCGTTCGTCCCGGCGAAGAGCGCCGTCATCGGCGTGGTCGACCGCGTGTTCACGCGCATCGGCGCGTCCGACGATCTGGCCGCCGGGCAGAGCACGTTCATGGTCGAGATGAGCGAGATGGCCAACATCCTCCGCCACGCCACGGCGCAGAGCCTGCTCATCCTCGACGAGATCGGCCGCGGCACGTCCACCTATGACGGCATGGCCATCGCCCGCGCGGTGCTCGAATACTGCGCGGACCCGCGCCGCCTCGGCGCCAAGACCATGTTCGCCACGCACTACCACGAGCTGACCGCGCTCGAGCAGACGCTGCCCGGCGTGCGCAACTACAACATCACGGCCAAAAAGCAGGGCGGCACGCTGCTGTTCCTGCGCAAGATCGTCGCCGGCGCGGCCGACGACAGCTACGGCATCGAGGTCGCCAAGCTGGCCGGCGTGCCCGATGCGATCATCACGAAGGCCAAGACCTACCTGCGCGAGCTGGAGTCCGGCGCGACGGAGCTGGCCGTGCCCGCCCGCGCGGCGGAGGACGCGGCGCAGATGACGCTCGGCGACGCGGCCGGGGATGAAATTGCCGAGCAGCTGCGCGGCATCGACCTCAACACCATCACGCCGCTCGAGGCCATGCGCCTGCTCTTTGAACTGCAGCAGAAAGCGAGGGGCTGACGTGCAACATCCCAACACGGCGTGGAGCGATCCCATGCCCCGCGGCGCGCGCATCTCGGGCTGGGTCTACTTTCCCATCCATGCGGTCGTGCTGCCGCTGACGATCGGCATGATCCTCATGGCGGTGCTCGGCAAACTGCCGTCGGACGTGACGTGCAACGTTTTGTACTATCTCTGCGGCCTCGTGTTCACGCTCATCGCCATGTGGCGGTTTCTGCGCCGCAGCTTTGACACGATGGTCGGTAGCATCCTGCGCTGCCTCGGCATGATGCTTGCCGCCTACGGCATCGATGTGCTGCTCTCGCTCGTGCTGCAGCTCGGCACGAGCCTTATCGGCGAGCTGCCCGTGCCGAACAACGACGCCGTGACCGGCCTCGCCCGGACGGACTACAAGCGCATGATCGCCGTCGCGGTGCTCATGGCGCCGCTCGTGGAGGAGTGCCTGTTTCGCGGCGTGGTCTTCGGAACCATCCGGCCGAAGAGCCGCTTTTGGGCCTACGCCGCGTCCATCGCGCTCTTCTCGCTCTACCACGTCTGGCAGTATGTGCTCGTATATCAGGAGCCGAAGCTGCTGCTCTCGGCGCTGGCGTATGTGCCGGTGTCGGCCGCGCTCACGTTCTGCTATGAGCAGACGCGCTCGATCTGGCCGCCGGTGTTTTTCCACATGTGCATCAATGCGCTCTCGCTCACGGTGCTCGCCGGGTGAGGGCACAAAAAAGCCGCTGCTTTCCAACCCTGGAAAGCAGCGGCTTTTTCATACTTTTTATTCTTTCGTTTTTTCATACACGCAGAACTGATAGCCCACGCCGTCGTGCTCTGCGCGCGGCTCGCTCGACACGCAGCACCACGCGGGGTCGGCGTCCAGATCCGGGAAAAACACATCCGAGTGGGGCGCGGCGTCGATTTTCGTGACGTACACGCGCGTCAGGTGGGGAAACATCTGCCGAAACACGCTGTCTCCGCCGATGACGAAGCAGCGGTCATACTGCGCGGCGGCGGCGACGGCCTCGGCCGGGGCGTGCACCACCTGCGCGCCCTCGATCGTGATGTTCTGCCGCGTGAGCACGAGATTTTCGCGCCCCGGCAGCGGCCTGCCGCCGGGAAAATCGTCCAGCGTGCGCCGGCCGACGATCACGGCCGCGCCCATCGTGAGCGCCCGGAAGCGGCGGCGGTCAGCCGGGATCACGAGCGGCTGCGTGCCCCTGGCCCCGATGCCCCAGTCGGCATAGACGGCGACGATCGCATCCATCTGCCTGCCCCCTTACACCGCGATGGGGATCTTCCCCGTGAACTCGCTGTATTCGTAGCCCTCGACGCGGAAGCTGTCGCGCGTAAAGGCGTAAAAATCATGCACGTCCGGGTCGATGAAAAACTGCGGCGCCGGTTTCGGCTCGTTTTGGATCAGCTGCTCGATGACCGGCACGTGGCGGTCGTAGATGTGCGCGTCGGCAATGACGTGCACCAGCTCGCCCGCCTGCAGGCCGGACACCTGCGCGAACATGTGCACGAGCACGGCGTACTGCACGACGTTCCAGTTGTTCGCCGCGAGCATGTCCTGACTGCGCTGGTTGAGGATGGCGTTGAGCGTATTGCCCGAGACGTTGAACGTCATCGAGTACGCGCACGGATAGAGCGCCATCTCGTGCAGGTCCTCGAACGTGTAAATATTCGTCAGGATGCGGCGGGAGGCGGGGTTGTGCTTCAGGTCGTAGAGCACGCGGTCCACCTGGTCGAATTCGCCCTCGGGGTACTGGTGCTTGACGCCGAGCTGATAGCCGTAGGCCTTGCCGATGGAGCCGGTCTCGTCGGCCCACTGGTCCCAGATGTGGCCGCGCAGGTCATGGATGTTGTTCGACTTCTGCTGCCAGATCCACAGCAGCTCGTCCACGGCGGTCTTCCAGTAGGTGCGCCGCAGCGTCAGCAGCGGGAACTCCCGGGACAGGTCGTAGCGGTTGACGATGCCGAACTTCTTGACCGTGTGCGCGGGAGCACCGTCGTCCTCCCAGCGGGGGCGCACGGCCTGATCGGTATCCCAGACGCCGTGTGTCAGAATGTCGCGGCAGTTGCGGATAAAGACCTCGTCTGCGTAGCTCATCGTTCGGCTCCTTTCAAAAAACTTGGACATAATAGTTTACCATACCGCGCAGGGGATTGCAAACGGCAAATGGTGAAAACGGAACGCGCCCTGGTTATTTGACAATTGGAACAAAATTGCTGGATAAATTTGTTCAAATTGCGCGCGGGATTTGACGCACTTTTTGCACAAAGCCCATCCCAATTCCCTGCGCGGGATGCTATAATCAAGACAGCGATACCCCAAATTTGAAATAATGGAGGATATCACATGAAGCACACGAAGAAACTGCTTTCGCGGCTGCTGGTGCTGTGCCTGGTCCTGAGCCTGTCGTGCACGGCGTTTGCAGCCGGCGAGGCAAAGCCGCTCGATGGCAAGACCGTCATCCTGCACTCGAACGACGTGCATGGTGCGATCGACCTGTACGCGGCCATGGCATCTCTGAAGGCCGACTATGAGGCGCAGGGCGCCGAGGTCATTCTGGCCGACGCCGGCGACTACAGCCAGGGCACCGTCTACGTCAGCGTCAACAAGGGCGCCGACGCGGTGACCATGATGAACGCCACCGGCTACGACGTGGCCACCATCGGCAACCACGAGTTCGACTACGGCTATGCCCAGCTGGCGGAGAACATGAAGGCCGCCAAGTTCAAAGTTCTGTGCGCCGATGTGCTCGGCGCTGACGGCAAGACCATCTTTGACGCCAACACCATCATCGAAAAGGGCGGCGTGAAGATCGGCTTCTTCGGTCTCGAGACCCCCGAGGCGCAGACCAAGGCCAACCCCAAGCTCATTGAGGGCCTGAAGTTCCTTGCCGGCAAGGACGGCAAAGAGCTCTATGCCTGCGCGGCCGCACAGGTCGCCGCGCTCAAGGAGCAGGGCGCCGACATCGTCGTCTGCCTCGCGCATCTGGGCGTGGACGAGAGCTCCGAGCCCTACACCTCCTATGATCTGGCCAAGAACGTGAAGGGCATCGACTTCATCATCGACGGCCACTCCCACACCGTTATGACCGCCGGCCCGAACAAGGAGGCCATCCAGTCCACGGGCACGGCCTTTGCCAACATCGGCGTTATCACCATTGACAACGCCACGAAGAAGATCGTCGGCAATGAGCTCAAGGCCGTCTGGCACACCGAGAAGAATGCTGACGGCAAGTCCGTCACCGTCGTTGACTACAAAACGCGCGACGAAAAGGTCGCTGCGGCCGCCAAGGCCATCATCGACCCCATCGACAAGGCCTATGGCGAGAAGTTTGCCGTGAGCAAAGTGGAGCTCAACGGCGCGAAGGCCCCCAACGGCAACCGTGACTCCGAGACCAACCTCGGCGACCTGATCACGGACGCCATGCTCTGGAAGATCCGCACGCAGGCGACGATCTCCGTCCCGGCGGAGAATGTGGTCGCCATCACGAACGGCGGCGGCATCCGCGCGACCGTCAAGGCCGGCGACGTCACCAAGAAGGACATCAACACCGTGCTGCCGTTCGGCAACACGCTCGCCGTGGTCTATGTGACCGGCGCCGAGCTGCTCGAGGCGCTCGAGGCCAGCACGTACTGCACGCCGGAATCCCTCGGCGGCTTCCCGCAGGCGGCGGGCGTGACCTTCACGGTCAAGACCTATGAGAAGTACGACGCGAACCCGGAGCCCTATCCCAAATCCACCTACTACGGCCCGAAGAGCATCCAGCGCGTGACCATTGACAACGTCAACGGCAAGGTGTTTGACCCGACGGCCACCTACGCTGTCGTCACGAACAACTTCGTGGCCGGTGGCGGCGACACCTACTACGCCTTCGCGGCGGCGACCAACCAGTTCGACACCGGCCTGCCGCTGGACGAAGTGGTCATGGAATACGTCACGAAGGAGCTCAAGGGCGTCATCGGCGAGACTTATGCCGAGCCTGCCGGCCGCATCACGGTCGATCAGGGCATCGCACCGGTCTATGCCGTGCTGCAGGCGATGATCCTCGACAAGGACGCCTATACGGCCGAGAGCTACAGCGCCTATGCGGCGGCCTGCGCCAAGATGGACGCGGCCGCGACCGAGGCGGAGCGCCTGGCGGTTTATCCGGCAGTCGTCAAGGCGGCGGGTGACCTGCAGATCGTGGGCAACACGTTCGCCGATGCGCAGAGCGGCTGGTACAAGGCTGCTGTCGACTTCGCGCAGGCTTCCGGCCTGATGTCCGGCGTCGGCGGCGGCAAGTTTGCCCCCGGCGTGGCGACGACCCGCGCCATGGTCGCGCAGGTGCTCTATGAGGCGGAAGGCACGCCGAGCGTGGAAGGCATGACCTGCCCGCTGACGGACGTGGCGCCCGGCCAGTGGTACACCAATGCGGTCATCTGGGCCTACAATGCGGGCGTCATCTCCGGCCGCGGCGACGGCACCTTCTGCCCGAACGACACCATCACCCGTCAGGAGATGGCCGTCATGTTCTATGGCTGGCTCAGCGGCGGTGAGTCCCTGATCGGCGACGAGCGGATCGCGTCCGCGCTTGCCAACTTTGACGACGGCGCTAGCGTGGCCTCGTGGGCGCGGGAAGCGGTCGCTTACTGCTACCTTGCCGGCATCATGGTCGGCAACGACGGCCACTTCAGCCCGCTCGGCAGCCTCGACCGTGCGCAGCTTGCGCAGGTGTTCTGCAGCTTCTACGAGGCTGCGCTGGACCAGATCCTGAAGATGACTCCGGACACGCCGGAGCAGCCCTCCACGCCGACGCAGATTCCGACGCAGATTCCGACGCAGGTTCTGAAGGCGGCGTAACCAATTCCCGATACGCAACCAGGGAGACCGCTTCGGCGGTCTCCTTTTTGTGCGTTTTTGCCGGTGCTTCTGTTGCTGGATTATGCTTGACAATTCCGGAAAACCTTTTACAATATAGGCGAACCAATCTGACCGACACAACCAAGGAGGTTTTTGACTATGAACATGAACAAATATCTGGACATTGCACCCGAGGTGCAGCAGGCGCTCGCAGACGGCCGCCCGGTCGTCGCGCTCGAGAGCACGATCATCTCCCACGGCATGCCCTATCCGAAAAACGTCGAGACGGCTCTGCTCGTCGAGCAGACCCTGCGCGACAACGGTGCCGTGCCCGCCACCATCGCCATCCTCGGCGGCCGCCTGAAGGCCGGCCTGTCCAAGGAGGAGATCACCTACCTCGGAAAGGCTGGGCGCAAGGTCGCCAAGGTCTCCCGCCGCGACCTGCCGGTCATCTGCGCGCGCGGCGCGGACGGCGCCACCACCGTCACCACGACGATGATGATCGCCCACATGGCGGGCATCCAGGTCTTTGCCACCGGCGGCATCGGCGGCGTGCACCGCGGCGCCGAGACGACCATGGACATCTCCGCCGACCTTGAAGAGCTGGCGCAGACGCCGGTCATGGTCGTGTGCGCGGGCGCGAAGGCCATCCTCGACCTCGGCCTGACGCTGGAGTATCTGGAGACGAAGGGTGTGCCCGTGCTCGGCTACGGTACGGACGAGCTGCCCGCGTTCTACACCCGCGAGAGCGGTCTCGGCGTCGACGCGCGCGTCGACACGCCGGAGGATCTGGCCGCTATTTTCCAGGCGCAGCGCGACCTCGGCCTCAAGACCGGCATGCTCGTCACGAACCCGATCCCGCAGCAGTACGCCATGGACAAGGCCGTCATCGACAAGGCCATTGACCAGGCGCTCGCCGAGAGCCACGAGCAGGGCATCCACGGCAAGGAGACCACGCCGTTCCTGCTGGCCCGCGTGGCGGAGCTCACCGGCGGCGACAGCCTTGAGAGCAACATCCAGCTCGTGCTCAACAACGCCCGCGTCGCGGCGAAGACCGCCGTTGCCCTCTGCAAATGAAGGGCGGTGCGTGGCTCGTGCTCGCGGTGTCCGCGCTGATGGGGCTCGGCCTCACCATCGGGGCTATCGCCTCGCGCCGGCAGATGAGCACCGCCGTCGTCGTGGTGCTGTGTCTCGTCGGCATCGGCATCGTGCTCGTCGGCGCGGTGCTGAGCATCGGCATCGGGGTATTGTGAGCGCGCGAAACTGCATAAAAGCACATATCCGTATGCGCAGCTGCATCGCTGCAGATCAAAAGTTTCTGAGCAGCGGGGGAGCTCGAGGGGACAAGGCCCCCTCGAATCCGATCTGCTGCGCAAAGCGCAAAACACCGCAGGCCGGTCGGCCTGCGGTGTTTTGTGTATTTATGCCTTATTTCTCGTCGGCGGGCTTCGGCTGCGCGACACGGAAGATCATGCGCGGGGTCTCGGTGCTGGCCTTCGTGTTCGGGGCCACGGACTCGGTGATGAACGAGTTGCCGCCGATGACGGAGTTGGCGCCGATGACGGTCTTGCCGCCGAGGATGGACGCGCCGGAGTAGATCGTGGCGTTGTCGCCCACGGTGGGGTGGCGCTTGCCGGTCACGGCGTGGCCGTGGCGCGGGCTGAGCGCGCCGAGCGTCACGCCCTGATAGAGCTTGACGTGGTCGCCGATGATCGTCGTCTCGCCGACGACGATGCCGGTGCCGTGGTCGATGAAGAAATACTCGCCGATCTGCGCGCCGGGGTTGATGTCGATGCCGGTCGCACCGTGGGCATACTCGCTCATGATGCGCGGGATGAGCGGCACCTTGCTCTCATAGAGCTCGTGCGCCACGCGGTAGACGAAGATCGCGTATAGGCCGGGGTAGGAGAAGATGACCTCCTCCTTGCTGCCGGCGGCGGGGTCGCCGTCGAAGTTCGCGGCCACGTCTTTCATGAGCATGGCCTGGATCTGCGGCAGGCGGCACAGGAACCGGTCGCACACGGCGCTCGTGCGCTCGCGCAGCTCGCTCTCGTCCTTGATCGTGTTGGAAAACGCCAGGTGCACCTGCTCGCAGAGGTCGGTGTAGATCTCGCCGAGCAGGAACTCCGCAAACGTCTCGGCCGAGACGTGCGACACCGTGCCGCCCGCGAAATACGCCGGGAAGAACACCTTCTGCAGGTTCTCGATGATCTTGATGATGACCTTGCGGTCGGGCATGCGCAGCTGCTCGCTGTACATGGGTACCTCGGCCGTCTCGTAGCCGTTGGCGATCTGCGCCGCAACGGCGTGCAGCAGACTTTTTTGCGTCATGATGGGGACACTCCTTCTTCTTCTTCTTCTTTCACATAGCGCCACAGGCAAAAAAACGCAGGAAGCGCGTGGCTTCCTGCGTTGCAAAACCATGTGGATGCATGACGGACGCGCCTTTTGGGCGCGGCCGTGGATTTACCGGCAGAAAGCGACGCTTCTTTGCGCACGACAACAACAGGCCGTCGGACATGCCGCGACCCGGATGCTGCTGCAGCTGCAAAGACGCATGGCTCAGGCTCCTTCCGGTTTATTTCCCCCTTCTTAAGGGAAATTCCTCTTCTTGTATAACACGATATGCCGCGCTTGTCAAGAGCGTGACGGCTCAGGGCTTTTTCTTCGGCAGCTTCGTGATGCGGCCGTCGCCGTGGTCGATGTACGTGTTTTCGAGCACGTCGATCGTGCTGCGGCGCCAGTCGGCGATGTATTCCTCGCGCAGTGCCTTGCGCTCGGCCTGTTCGTCGGGCGTCAGGTCGCGCTCGCGCGCGATGCGCGTCAGCTCACTGATGCGGTCCATCTTTTCCTGTGTCAAGGCTTTGCTCTCCTCTCAGTTTTTCAGGCTGTGCAGCGGGGCGGGGATGCGCCCGCCGCGGGCGATGAACTCCGCCGCGCTGCAGCGGTTGACCGGCATGACCGGCGCGCTGCCGAGCAGGCCGCCGAATTCCACCGTGTCGCCCACCTGTTTGCCGGGCGCGGGGATGATGCGCACGGCGGTGGTTTTATTGTTGATCATGCCGATGGCGGCCTCGTCCGCGATGATGGCGGAGATCGTCTCGGCCGGCGTGTCGCCGGGCACGGCGATCATGTCCAGGCCCACGGAGCACACGCACGTCATGGCCTCGAGCTTCTCGATCGTCAGGCGGCCGGCCTCGGCCGCGGCGATCATGCCGGCGTCCTCCGACACGGGGATGAACGCGCCCGAGAGCCCGCCGACGTGGGACGACGCCATGACGCCGCCTTTTTTCACCGCGTCGTTGAGCAGCGCGAGCGCCGCCGTGGTGCCGGGCCCGCCGACGGACTCCAGCCCCATCTCCTCGAGCACGGCGGCCACACTGTCGCCGACGGCGGGCGTCGGCGCGAGCGACAGGTCCACGATGCCGAACGGCACGCCCAGCCGCGCGGATGCCTCCTGCGCCACGAGCTGGCCCATGCGCGTGATGCGGAAGGCCGTCTTTTTCACCGTCTCGGCCACGACGTCGAACGGCTGGCCGTGCACGCTTTGCAGCGCGTGCTGCACCACGCCCGGCCCGGACACGCCGACGTGCACCTCGCACTCCGGCTCACCCACGCCGTGGAACGCCCCGGCCATGAAGGGATTGTCCTCCACGGCGTTGGCAAAGACGACGAGTTTGGCGCAGGCCATGCCGCCCTGCTCGGCCGTGAGCGCGGCGGCGCGCTTGACGGTGCGGCCCATCTCGGCCACGGCATCCATGTTGATGCCCGCGCGCGTGGAGCCGACGTTCACGCTCGCGCACACCAGCTCCGTCTCGGCCAGCGCCTCCGGGATGGAGGCGATGAGCACGCGGTCAGAGTCCGTCATGCCCTTGTGCACGAGCGCGGAAAAGCCGCCGAGGAAGTTGACGCCGATCTCGTGCGCGGCGCGGTCGAGTGCTTTGGCATACGGCACATAGGACTGCGCGCCCGTGCCCGCCGCGACGAGGGAGATGGGCGTGACGGACACGCGCTTATTGACGATGGGGATGCCGAACTCGGCCTCAATGTCCTCGCCCGTGCGCACGAGATTGCCCGCGAGGCGGCAGATCTTGTCGTACACCTTCGTGCAGCTGCGCGCGATGTCCGTGTCCGCGCAGTCGAGCAGGGAGATGCCCATCGTGATGGTGCGGATGTCGAGGTGCTGCTGGTCGATCATGGCGATCGTCTGCAAAATTTCACTGCGGTTGATCATGGCTGTATCCTCTCAGATGCGGTGCATGGCGTTGAAAATGTCCTCGCGCTGGGCGCGGATCTGCAGGCTGCGCTGCGCGCCGGCCTCGTCGAGCGTGCGGGCGAGGTCTGCAAACGGCACGGTGCACTGTGCCGCATCCACGAGCATGATCATCGTGAAGTATTCCTGCAGCACCGTCTGGCTGATGTCCAGCACGTTCACGCCGTACTGCGCCAGCAGGGCGGTCACGTCGGCGATGATGCCGACACGGTCTTTTCCGATCACGGTTACGATTGCACGCATGGTTTGTCCTCCTTATTGACCGATCGCGCCGAGCTCGTCGAGATCACGCTCGAACGCAGGAATGAAATGCTCCAGAAAATACTGCACCTCCGGCAGCGGCGAGGCATCCAGCGCCGCGCGCGTCTGCGCCTCGGCGGAGAGAAACTCGTTGTTGCCGGCCTTGCGCTCCTCGATGCACTTGATGTAGGCCGAGAGCTTATCGGCCGCCTTCACGAGCGGGTAAATGTCGCCGTCCTTGTCCTCGGCGAGCACATCGGCGTAGGTCGCGCGCAGCTCCGGCGGCAGCATGCCGAGCAGCTTCTGCACGGCCAGGTCCTCCACCGCGTGGTAGGCCGACATGATCTCCGCGTTGTGGTACTTGATCGGCGTCGGCAGGTCGCCCGTGAGGATCTCCGACGCGTCGTGATACAGCGCCGCCGTCGCGAGGGCGTTGACATCGCAGGGCTGGTGGAAAATGTCGCGCCGGATGACGCCGAGCGCGTGCGCCAGCACGGCCACCATGTGGCTGTGCTCCTGAATGTTCTCGGGCAGGGCGTTGCGCATCAGGCCCCAGCGCGCAATATAGCGCATGCGCGAAATGAGCGCAAAGAAGTTGGAATCCATCGTCTGTCCCCTCAAAAATGCAAAATACAGATATGAACACATTTTATCATGCCGTTCGGGGAATGTAAACACGAAAAACTGTTGCAATATCAGGTTTTCCGTGCTAAAATACAATTTCGTGCGAACAAAAATGATTTTAAAATATGTATTTGCGTTGAGGAAGTGTGCAAAATGGAGAAATTGAGAAACGTCGCCATCATCGCCCACGTTGACCACGGCAAGACTACCCTGGTCGACGAGATGCTCAAGCAGAGCGGCGTCTACCGCGAAAATCAGGAGGTCGTCGACCGCGTCATGGACTCCAACGATCTGGAGCGCGAGCGCGGCATCACGATCCTGGCCAAGAATACCGCCGTGCGCTACGGCGACACGAAGATCAACATCGTCGACACCCCGGGCCACGCCGATTTCGGCGGCGAGGTCGAGCGTGTCCTGAAGATGGTCAACGGCGTCATCCTGCTCGTCGACGCCGCCGAGGGTCCCATGCCGCAGACGCGCTTCGTGCTCAGCAAGGCGCTTGAGCTCGGCCACCGCGTCATCGTCGTCATCAACAAGATCGACCGCCCCGACCAGCGCATCCACGAGGTCATTGATGAGGTGCTCGAGCTGCTCATGGACCTGAACGCGACCGACGAACAGCTCGACTCGCCCATGCTCTTCTGCTCGGGCCGTCAGGGCACCGCGTCCTACTCCCCGGATGTGCCGGGCAAGGACCTGCGCCCGCTGTTCGACACCATTCTGGAGTATATCCCCGCGCCGGAGCAGAACGTTGACGCGCCGTTCCAGATGCTCGTGTCGTCCATCGACTACAATGAGTTCGTCGGCCGCATCGCCATCGGCCGCATCGAGCGCGGCGTCATCCGCCAGAACGAGGAGATCGCCGTGTGCAACTACCACCAGCCGGACGCCCCGGCCAAGAAGGCCAAGGCCGTGTCCATGTATGAGTTCGAGGGTCTGCAGCGCGTGCCCGTCACGGAGGCGGAGGCCGGCAGCATCATCGCCATGTCCGGCATCGGCGACATCACCATCGGCGACACGATCTGCGCGCCGACCTGCGTCGAGCCGATCGAGTTCGTGAAGATCTCCGCGCCCACGATGGAGATGACCTTCTCCGTCAACGACGGCCCGTTTGCCGGCCGCGAGGGCAAGTTCGTCACCAGCCGCCAGATCCGCGAGCGGCTCTACCGCGAGACGCTCAAGGACGTGTCTCTGCGCGTGACCGATCTCGAGGGCGCGACGGATTCGTTCAACGTCGCCGGCCGCGGCGAGATGTCGCTGTCCATCCTCATCGAGACCATGCGCCGCGAGGGCTATGAGTTCCAGGTCTCGCCCCCGCGCGTGCTCTATCAGACGATCAACGGCCAGAAGTGCGAGCCCATTGAGCGCCTCGTCGCCGATGTGCCGACCGACGCCGTCGGCGCCGTGATCGAAAAGCTCAGCAGCCGCAAGGGTGAGCTGCAGCAGATGGAGCCCATCGGCAAGCGCACGCGGCTGGAGTTTCTCGTGCCGTCGCGCGGCCTGTTCGGCTACCGCAACGAGTTTTTGACCGATACGAAGGGCGAGGGCATCATGGCCTCCGTCTTTGACAGCTACGCCCCCTACAAGGGCGACCTCAGCCGCCGCAATACCGGCTCGCTCGTCTCGTTCGAGACCGGCGAGAGCATCACCTACGGCCTGTTCAATGCGCAGGAGCGCGGCCAGCTGTTCATCGGCGCGGGCGTGCCCGTGTATGCCGGCATGGTCGTTGGCGTGTCGCCGAAGCAGGAGGACATCACCGTCAACGTCTGCAAGAAAAAGCAGCTGACCAATACCCGCGCCGCGGGCTCCGACGACGCGCTGCGTCTCGTGCCGCCGCGCAAGCTGAGCCTGGAGCAGAGCCTGGAGTTCCTCGCGGACGACGAGCTGCTCGAGGTTACGCCCAAGAGCCTGCGCATCCGCAAGCGCATCCTCGACCATGAGCGCCGCATGAAGGCCGCCCACGGCAAGGGCGCGAAATAAATCTTTACAAGCGCGCCGCGATGTGTTATTGTAAAACAGTCCATGTGCCCGGATCCGGGGTTTGGCCGCTTTGCAGCGGTGCCTTTCCGCCCGGTTCTGCGCCAGCGGATACGAAAACAAAGAAAGGAAGTCATCACCATGATCACCAAAGCTGAAAAGACCGCAGTCATCGAAGCCAACAAGACGCACGAGGGCGACACCGGTTCTCCGGAGGTCCAGATCGCCATCCTCACCGAGCGCATCCACCAGCTCACCGAGCACCTGAAGGTGCACCCGAACGACAAGCACAGCCGTCTGGGCATGTACAAGATGGTCGGTAAGCGCCGCCGTCTGCTCGACTACCTCGCCAAGAAGGACATCGAGCGCTATCGTGCAATCATTGCAAAGCTGAACATCCGCAAGTAAGTTCGGCTTTTCCGAAGGGTATGAACGTTTGAACGCAGGGGGATAATTTCATATTGTCCCCCTGCTTTTTTCGTTTCCGCCCCGGCAGCCCATTTTTCGGGAGCGCCGCTGCCCAGTATTTGAATCTGCGCCCCATCGCGTATGGGACGCGGATGCAAGTGCTGGCTCTGGCGTTTCCGCCAACAAAAGAAAGGAGCACCAGAACCCATGATCATCACCACGCACAAGCAGTTCCCCAACTACAAGCGCTACGAGATCGAGTATGAAGGCCGTCCCCTCGTGATGGAGACCGGCAAACTCGCAGAGCTGTGCAACTCCGCCGTCCTCGTCAGCTACGGCGAGACGACCGTGCTCGTCACCTGCACGGCCTCCGCCCGCCCGAAAGACGGCGTGGATTACTTCCCGCTGTCCGTCGACTTCAACGAAAAGCTCTACGCCGTCGGCCGCATCCCCGGCAGCTTCATGCGCCGCGAGGGTAAGCCCAGCCTGCCCGCCGTGCTCGCCAGCCGCCTGATCGACCGCCCGATGCGCCCGCTCTTCCCGAGCGACCTGCGCAACGACGTCATCATCGCCTGCGAGGTCCTGTCCGTCGACCGTGACTGCAGCCCGGAGATCACCGCTATGATCGGCGCGAGCGCCGCGGTGAGCATCTCCGACGTGCCGTTCAACGGCCCCATCGCCGGCATCGTCCTCGGCTGGGACGGCGAGAAGTACCTCTTCAACCCCACGCAGGAGCAGCGCAAGACCAACCGCATGACCACCACCATCGCCGCCACGCACAAGAAGATCGTCATGATTGAGTCCGAGGCCGATCAGGTGCCGGACGATGTGATGTACGAGGGCATCGTGCAGGCGCACGAGCACCTGCAGCCCGTGCTGGACCTCATCGACAAGATGGTCAGCGAGATCGGCAAGCCGAAGTTCGAGTATGAGCACGCGTCCTTTGACGAGGACCTGTTCGAGCTCCTGTGCGCCAACGAGATGGAGGCCATGGAGTACTGCATGGACACCGACGACAAGAACGTGCGCGAGGCGCGCGTGAATGAATGGATCGCCGCCGTGCAGGCAAAATACGAAGAGGAGCACCCGGACATGATGCAGTACATGGACGAGATCCTCTACAAGATGCAGAAAAAGATCGTCAAGAAGTGGCTGCTCGCCGGTCACCGCGTCGACGGCCGCAAGATGAACGAGATCCGCCCGCTCGACGCCGAGGTCGGCGTGATCCCGCGCGTGCACGGCTCGGGCCTGTTCACCCGCGGCCAGACGCAGGTGCTGTCCATCGCCACGCTCGCGACGCTGTCCATGTCCCAGAAGCTCGACACCATCTGGGAAGAGGAAGAAAAGCGCTTCATGCACCACTACAACATGCCGCCGTACTCCACCGGCGACGCCCGCGCCGCCCGCAGCACCAACCGCCGCGAGTACGGCCACGGCGCCCTCGTTGAGAAGGCGCTGCAGTGCGTCATCCCGCCGGTCGAGGAGTTCCCGTACGCCATCCGCGTGGTGTCCGAGGTGCTCTCGTCCAACGGCTCCACGTCTCAGGGCTCCATCTGCGGCTCCACGCTCGCGCTCATGGACGCCGGCGTGCCCATCAAGGCGCCGGTCGCCGGCATCTCCTGCGGCCTGATCCAGGATGGCGACGACTTCACCACCTTCATCGACATTCAGGGCGTTGAGGACTTCCATGGCGAGATGGACTTCAAGGTCGCCGGCACGAAGCAGGGCATCACCGCCATCCAGATGGACCTCAAGAACGACGGCCTCAAGCACGAGATCGTCAAGGAAGCGTTCCGCATGACGCGCGAGGCCCGCTTCCAGATCCTCGATGAGATCATGCTCAAGGCGATCGCCGAGCCGCGCAAGGAGCTGGCCGATTCCGCCCCGAAGATGATCCAGATGAAGATCAACCCCGACAAGATTCGCGAGGTCATCGGCTCCGGCGGCAAGGTCATTCAGAAGATCTGCGCCGATACCGGCTGCAAGATCGACATCGAGGACGACGGCTCCATCTTCATCGCGTCCGAGGACATCGAGGCCTGCCGCACCGCGCGCAAGACTATCGAGAACATCGTCTTTGAGCCGGAGGTCGGCGAGCTGTACTACGGCAAGGTCTCCAACATCCGCAGCGACTTCGGCGCCTGGGTCGAGCTGGCTCCGGGCAAGGACGGCCTCATCAAGATCAAGGACCTCGAGTTCAAGCGCACCGAAAAGGTCGAGGATGTGCTCAAGGTCGGCGACATGACCTGGGTCAAGGTCATGAATGTCGACGATCGCGGCCGCATCGACCTGTCCCGCAAGGACGCGATGCGTGAAAAGGGCCTGATGTAATCTCAGCACAACTGTGTGGGCGGGGTGCGCATACACCCCGCCCCTTTTTCCACGGGGGGACAGCACATCATGTATGAAAAACAGACGCTGCCGAACGGCGTGCGCATTGTCTATGAGCACATGCCGCACGTGCGCTCGGCGGCCATCGGCGTGTGGATCGGCGTCGGGTCACGGTACGAGTCACCGTGCGAGGCCGGAAGCGCGCACTTCATCGAGCACATGCTCTTCAAGGGGACGGCACAGCACTCCGCCTCCGAGCTGGCCGAGCGCATGGACGCCATCGGCGGCCAGGTGAACGCCTACACCACGCGCGAGGGCACGTGCTACTATGCGCGCGTGCTCGACGAGCACCTCGACCGCGCGGGTGACCTGCTCGCCGAGATGCTCTTCACATCGAACTTTGCCGAGGCGGACGTGGCCAATGAGCGCGGCGTCATCCGCGAGGAGATGGACATGTACGCCGACACGCCGGAGGATCTGGTCACGGAGCGGCTCATCGGCGCCGCCTTCCCCGGCGCGCTGGGGCGGCCGGTGCTCGGGCGCCCGGCCTCGATCGACCGGCTGACGGGCGCGCGCCTGCGCTCGTTCCAGACCGCGCACTATATCGCGCCGCGCATCGTCATCGCCGTGTCCGGCAGCTTTACGGACGAAAACATTGCGCGCCTCGCCGCGCACTTTTCATTCCTGCCCAGGCGGCCGGACCTGACCATGCGCTCCGGCAGCTACACCCCGGCTTTCACGCTCAAGCGCAAGGCCATCGAGCAAAACCAGATCAGCATCGGTTTTCCCGGCCTGCCGACGGGGTCGGAGGCGCGCTTCACCATGGCGCTGCTCTCGTCCATCCTCGGCGGGAACATGTCCTCGCGCCTGTTTCAGACCGTGCGCGAGAAAAACGGCCTGTGCTACGCCATCTACACCTACACGGCGAGCTTTCTCGACTGCGGCATGTTCGGCATCTCCGCCGCCGTTGGCCGCGAGACGGAGCAGCGCGCCCTCGCGCTCATCCGCGACGAGCTCGAGCGCTTCCGCACCGACGGCGTCACGCAGTCGGAGCTTGACCGCGCGCGCGAACAGGTGCACGCGAGCGTGCTCATGGCGGAGGAATCCACCGCCTCGCGCATGAACAAGCTCGGCTATTCCGAGCTGTACCTCGGCAGGGTGCTCCCGGCGGACGAGGTGCTTGCACGCTACGATGCCGTCACGCGTGAGGACATTCTCGGCCTCGCGCGCGAGACGCTGGACTTTGACCGCGTGTCGTTTTCGGCCGTCGGCCGCCTGCGGCCGCAGGAGGAATACGCGCAGCAGCTCAAGGGATAACAAAAAACGCCGCGGAAGCCTCCGCGGCGTTTTTCTGTTTCAGTCGTCCGGCTCGCCGGCCATGACCGTGTGCCGAATGCGGCGGATACCACACCCGCGCCGCTTGCGCAAGGGGGCGGATCCTGCCGCCATGTATCGCAAAACGAAAACCCCGGCGGCTTCGGGAAGAAGCCGCCGGGGTCGTTTTCGTTTTTTCAGGCGTTTTGGATCAGCAGCTCCGCGATCTGCACGCAGTTGGTGGCCGCGCCCTTGCGCACCTGGTCGCCGCAGCACCAGAGGCACAGGCCGTTGGGGTCGGTCAGGTCGGGGCGGATGCGGCCGACGAACACGAGGTCCTGATCCGACGTGTCGAGCGGCATGGGGTACTGCAGCGCGTCGAGATCGTCCACGAGGCGGCAGCCGGGGGCGGCGGCGATGGCCGCGCGCGCCTCGTCCACGGAGATGTGGTGCACGAAGTGCACGGCGGCGGAGATGGAGTGGCTGCGCACGACGGGCACGCGCACACAGGTGCACGCCACGTTCATGTCCGGCAGGTGCAGGATCTTGCGGCCCTCGTTCTGGAGCTTCATCTCCTCGGAGGTGTAGCCGTCGCACTGCTCGCCGCCGATCTGCGGGATGACGTTGTAGGCGATCTGGTGCGCGAACACCTTCGGCGCGTAGGGTTTGCCGGCGCGCAGGGCGTCGACCTCATTCTGCAGCTCGATCGGGCCGCCGGCGCCCGCGCCGGACACGGCCTGATACGTCGACACCACCATGTCGCGGATGGGCGAGAGCTTGCGCAGCGCGTTGATGGCGGTCAGCGTGATGATGGTCGAGCAGTTGGGGTTGGAGATGATGCCGTGGTGCAGCTTCACGTCCCCGGCGTTGATCTCCGGCACGACGAGCGGCACGTTCGGGTCGAGGCGGAAGGCCGAGGAGTTATCCACGAACACGGCGCCGGAGCGCACGATCGCGGGGGCGAAGCGCTCGGCGATGTCGTTTTCCGCCGCGCCGAGGACGATGTCCATGCCGGCGAAGGCGGCGTCCGTCGCCTCCTCGACGACGATGTCCTGCCCCTGCCACGACACGACCTTGCCGGCCGAGCGGGCGCTCGCGAGCAGGTGCAGCTCCCCGACGGGGAACTTGCGCTCGGCGAGGATCTTCATCATTTCCTGCCCGACGGCGCCGCTGGCGCCGAGAATGGCAACACGATACTGCTTCATATCCAAAAACTTCCTTTCTTATTTCACAAAGCTGTTGTACAGGACCTGAATGGCGGGCGCGAAATCCTTCGTGTCCACACCGACGATGATGTTGAGCTCATCCGGCCCCTGCGAGATCATGCGGATGTTGATGCCGTGCTCGCCGAGGGCAGCGAAGATGCGGCCCGACGTGCCGGGGCGGAAGGCCATCTTCCGGCCGACGGCCGCGACGATGGAGATGTTTTCCGTCACGTGGAGATTGTCCGGGCGCAGCTGCTTTTCCAGCTCGCCGAGGATGGAATACAGGCAGGGGGCGACCCGCTCGCTCGAGACGACGAGCGACAGGCAGTCGATGCCGCTGGGGGCGTACTCGATGCTCACGCCGTGACGCTCGAACACCTCGAACACCTGCCGGAACGTGCCCACGCTCGAGGACATGCCGGACTTGGCGATGGTGATGATGGAATAGTTTTTCTTGCCTGCAATGCCGGTGATGAGCCGGCCGTCGTCCACGTCGTCGAACGACTCCATGATGAGCGTGCCGGGGTGGTCGGGGTCGTTGGTGTTGCGGATGTTGAGCGGGATGTTCTTCTCGCGCACGGGGAAGACCGTGCCCTCGTGCAGCACCTGCGCGCCGACGAAGCTCAGCTCGCGCAGCTCGTTATACGTGATGCGCTCGATGGGCAGCGGGTCGGGCACGATGCGCGGGTCGGCCATGAGGATGCCGGACACGTCCGTCCAGTTTTCGTACACGTCGGCATTCAGCGCCGCGGCCGCGAGCGCGCCGGTGATGTCGCTGCCGCCGCGGGAGAACGTGCGGATCTTGCGGTCGGGCGTCACGCCGTAAAAGCCGGGGATGACGACATTGCGGCCGTCGGCCAGGCGCTGCAGTTCGGCGTAGGACGCCTCCTTGTCGATCGTGCCGTCAAAGCGGAAGCGCACCCACAGCTCCGCGTCGAGAAACGAGTAGCCGAGGTAGTCCGCCATGAGTAGGGCGGAGAAATATTCGCCGCGCGACACGAGCTCCTCCTCCGAGATGCCGGCGCGCATCTGCCGGCGCAGCACGTCGAGCTCGGCCTCGATGTCGACGTTCAGGCCACATTCGTCGCGGATGGCGATGTAGCGGTCACAGATCATCTGGAAGATGGCGTCGCAGCTCACGCCGTACTGCAGGTGCGCGTAGCACAGGTACAGGAGGTCTGTGAGCTTGTGGTCGTCCGCGCTGCGCTTGCCGGAGGCGGACACGACGATCACCTTCCGCGCGGGGTCGGCGCGCACGATGTCGCGCACCTTTTCAAACTGTTTGGCGTCCGCCATCGACGAACCGCCGAATTTTGCAACCTTCAGCATGGGGCCCTCCTTACTGCAGCGCGGCAAAGAAGCTCTCGCCGTCCTGCGCCAGCGCCTGCGCCATGAGCGCGTGCATCCGGCTCACTGGCACGGGCTGCGTGATGACCGCGCCGTCCCAGTCGCCCTCGGCGAGGGCGGCCAGCTCCGGCAGCGCGGCGCGCGTGCGCACGTAGTAGCGGTGCTGCACGCCGGAATTGTCCGGCACGGCCGGGACGAACGAATCGGTGTAAAACGCGTGCGCGCCGCGCGTGATGTCCACGAGGTCCTGCACGACGTTGTAGGCCGTCGGGTAGCGGCCCGCGCCCTGACCGAAGAAGCTCTGCACGCCCATGCGGTCCCCGTCCATGCTGATGAGGTTGAAGTTTGCGGGCACGGCCGCCTCGAGCGCGTCATGGCCCAGCAGCGTCGGCTCGACGTAGGCGCGGATGCTGCCGCCTTTCTGCTCGGCCGTCGCGATCAGCTTGCACGTGCAGCCGTGCGCCTGAAAGCGGGCGATGTCCGCCTTGCGCACGTTGCGGATGCCGAGCACCGGCACGTCTGCCTCGCGCAGCGACACGCCGAAGGCCACGTTGGCGGACAGGATCAGCTTGCGCTGAATGTCCAGCCCGTCGATGTCGGCCGAGGGGTCAGCCTCGGCATAGCCGAGCGCCTGCGCCTGCGCGAGCACGTCGGCAAAGTCGACGTCGCTGCCGTGCATCGCGTCCATGATGTAGTTGGTCGTGCCGTTGAGGATGCCCCAGACGCGGGAGATGTGGTTGGCGCGCGCGGCCTTTTCGAGGTTCGTCAGCCACGGGATGCCGCCGCCGACCGCCGCCGTGCACCGCAGCGCCGCGCCGTGCTCTTTGGCGAGCGCCGTGAGCTCGTCATAGTACCGGCACATGAGGTATTTGTTCGAGGACACCACGTTTTTTCCGGCGCGCAGCGCGGCCGCCACGTATTCATACGCCGGGTGCAGGCCGCCCATGACCTCCACGACGGTGTCGACCGCCGGGTCATTGAGAATGTCCTGCATCTCGTAGGTGGTTCGGGCTGTCAGCTCACCGAGATCGCGCCGGCACAGCACCCACGCCGTGCGGATATCGTCCCGGCCGGCGAGCATATCGTAAACGCCCCTGCCGACAACGCCAAAGCCCAGAAGTCCGATGTTCATGATGTTCCCTCACTTTGTTTTGATGAAAATTGCCCGCGCATAGCGGACAGATGTTTTTCTGGCGAGAACAATATACCACGCGCGGCCGCAGATTGCAAGGGGGCGCGGGCACTTTTCCCCGAAACCGGCAAAAAACCGGCAGAAGAGACCTTCTGCCGGTTGCCTTTGTGCAGTTTTACGGCCCGGTGTCCGGCTGCGTCAGCCAGAGCAGCGTGCCGAGAAGGAAAAACAGCGCCGCCGTGGTGCCGCGGCCGCCGTAAAGGCGCGGCAGCATCACGCCGGCCGCGGGCAGCACGACGCTGACGACCAGAATTGCCAGACACAGGCCGAACAGCGCCCAGACGAGCGGGTACACCCAGGGCGCGCCGCGCCGCGGCCGCAGGCGCGTGACCATGCGCAGCGCCTGCAGCAGCGTCCACGCCAGTGCGCACAGCAGCAGCGGCTCGGCAACGAGCATGGCTGCCAACGGCACCATGTCTCCGCGCTGGTACTGCCGGAGGCAGACCGCGTGCAGGCACGCCCACAGTCCGGCCAGCACAAGCGTGATGGCCCCGGCGATGCACAGCCTGCGCAGCGCCGCCCGGCGGGCATCGGCAGACGGTTCCACGTCCAGCAGCTCCGTGAGCTCGACGCCGAGCGCGTCCGCGAGCCGCTGCAGCGTCTCTACGTCCGGGCGGGAGCGGCCGGTCTCGTAATTCGATATGGTCTGCCGCGTCGTGTGCACGGTCTGCGCCAGATCGTCCTGCGTCAGACGTCGGCGCGTGCGGCCGCGGCGAATGTTGGCCCCAATGTCGCGCATGGCGTTCACCTCGCCCAAAGCATACCATGTGCGGGCGCGATTTGTCACGCAAAGGTTCTTTGCGCGCGTGAAAAACCGGCGGGTTTGTGTCCCGCCGGTCGTGTTTGTGCAGGTTTTACTGTCCGCGGTTTTGCAGCGCGGTCAGATAGGGGTTGAAGCGGCGCTCGGTCTCGAGTGTGGAGCAGTCCATGTGGCCGGGGTAGACCTCGTAATCGCCGGGCAGGGCCGCGATCTTGGCCAGCGACTGCAGCTCGACCTCCATGCTGCCGCCGGCAAAATCCGTGCGGCCGCAGGAGCCGGCGAAGAGTGTGTCGCCGGTGAAGAGCGCGTCGCCGCAGATGAGCGTCACGCCGCCGGGCGTGTGGCCGGGCGTCTCCATGACGCGGAAGGTCAGGCTGCCGACCTTGACCTCGTCGCCCTCCTTATAAAAGATCGTGCCCTCGGGCGGAGTGAACGTGTAGCTGTCGAAGGCGACGGCCGTGCCCGCGTCGAGCGCGTTCATGTACACGGGCGCGCCGGTCTCCTCGTGCACGGCGTAGACGGCGCCGGTGTGGTCATAGTGGCCGTGTGTGAGCAGGATGGCGCGGCAGGTGAGGTGGTTGTCCTCAAGGTAGTAGAGGATGGTGTTGGACTCGTCGCCCGGATCGATGACGGCGCACTCGAGCGTGGTCTCGTCCGTGACGATGTAGCAGTTGGTCATGAGGTGCCCGACGGGCAGACATTTGATGAGCATGGGGTGGCCTCCTTTATAATTGATCGGTATCGAGCAGGATGGTGACGGGGCCGTCGTTGACGGACGCGACCTGCATGTCCGCGCCGAACACGCCTGTGCGCACCGTGAAGCCGCGGGCCTGACAGCCCGCGATCACGCGCTCGTAGAGCGGCACGGCGGTCTCCGGCCGGGCGGCGGCCGTGAAGCCGGGGCGGCGGGAGCGGCAGTCGGCAAAGAGCGTGAACTGGCTCACGATGAGCAGCTCGGCCCCGGCGTCGGTGGGGTTGACGTTCATCTTGCCATTGGCGTCCTCAAACACGCGCAGACCGCAGATGCGGTCGACGATGCGGTCGGCCTCGGCCGCCGTATCGGACACGTGCACGCCCAGCAGGACGAGAAAGCCCCGGCCGATGCGGCTGTATTCGGCGCCGTCGATGGTGACGGACGCCTCGGTGACGCGGGTGACGACGGCTCTCATACTTTGCCCTCCTGTTTGGTTTTTTTGGCGTTTTTGACATGCTCGGCCTGCAGCTCCGCGGTGTTTGCGGTGGCCTTCGCGGTGTCGGACGTGCCGCTGCGCGAGATGCGGATGACGCCGCGGACGGCGCTCAGGCGGCTGATGATCGTGCGCAGCTCGGCCAGATTGTGCACCTCAACGGTGATCGTGATGGTCGAGCGGCCGCTGTCCACGTCGCGCGCGGTGAGCGTGCGCACCTTGGCGTTGAGCGCGTTGAGCGCGGTGGCCACGTCCATGACGAGGCCCGAGCGCTGCGCGCTGAGCAGCATGAGCGTCGTGCTGTAGGAATCGGTGGTGTGCTCGGCCCAGCTCACGCGGATCCAGCGGCCGGCAGTCTCCGGATTGTCGCGGCTGGCGAGATAGTTTTCGCAGTCCGTCCGGTGGATGGACACGCCAGCGCCGCGTGTGATGAAGCCGATGATGCCGTCGCCGGGCACCGGCGTGCAGCAGCGGGAGAATTTGATGAGGCAGTTGTCCAGCCCCTCGACGAGGATGCCGTGCACGGCGTGGCGCGGGCGCTTGTTGCGGCGCTCCGCCGCCTCGTTGATGCGGTCGATGGCGTTTTTCTGGTTGGCCTTCTGGTTGCGCAGGATCTCGTCGCGGATGCGGTTGACGGTGCGCGTGGCGGTCACGCCGCCGTAGCCGATGGTGGCGTACAGATCGTCGAGCGAGGTAAAGGCCAGCCGCTTGAGGATCAGCGGCAGGATCTCGTCACCCATGATGTCGGCCGGGGCGATGCCGTTGGCGCGCAGCTCGCGCTCAAACTGCTCCTTGCCGTGGACGATGTTCTCCTCTCGGCGCTCTTTTTTGAACCACTGCTTGATCTTTGTGCGCGCGGCGCCGCTCTTGGCGAGGTTGAGCCAGTCGCGGCTCGGGCCGGGCGCGTTTTTCGACGTGCGGATGTCCACAATGTCGCCGTTTTGCAGTACGTAGTCGAAGTTCACGATGCGGCCGTTGACCGTCGCGCCGACCATGCTGTTGCCGATCGCGGAGTGGATGCTGTAGGCAAAGTCGATCGGCGTGGCGCCGGCGGGCAGGTTGATGACATCGCCCTTCGGCGAGAACACGAACACCTCGTCGGCGAACATGTCCACCTTCAGGTTGTGGAAAAAGTCCTGCGCGTCAGACTCCTGCTGCGTCTCGAGCAGGCGGCGGATCCAGGCGAACTTCTCCTCGTCGCCGGGCTTGGTGCCCTCGCCGCTGCCGGTCTTGTATTTCCAGTGCGCCGCGACGCCGTACTCCGCCGTCATGTGCATCTCCCACGTGCGGATCTGCACCTCGAACGGGATGCCCTCCGAGCCGATGACCGTCGTGTGCACGCTCTGGTACATGTTCGGCTTCGGCGTGCTGATGTAGTCCTTGAAGCGGCCGGGCAGCGGTTTATACATGTCGTGGATGATGCCGAGCACGTTGTAGCAGTCGGGGATCGTGTCCACGATGACACGAAATGCGCAGAGGTCAAAGATGCCGTTGATGTCGAGCTTCTGCGCGTACATCTTGCGGTAGATGCTGTAGATGTGCTTGATGCGGCTCGAGATCGTCGCGTGCACGCCCTCTGCCTCCAGGCGCTCGCGGATCTGCGTGCGCATCTCGCCCATGAACTTTTCGAGCGTGGGCATGCGCTCGTCGAGCGCGTCCGTGATGGCCTTGTAGCCCGCGGGATCGAGATACAGCAGCGAGAGGTCCTCGAGCTCCCACTTGATCTTCTGCATGCCGAGGCGGTGCGCGATGGGGGCGTAAATCTCCATCGTCTCGAGGGATTTGATGCGCTGCTTTTCCTCGCTCTGATAGGCCATCGTGCGCATGTTGTGCAGGCGGTCGGCCATCTTGATGAGGATGACGCGGATATCCTTGGCCATGGCCAGGAGCATCTTGCGCATGTTCTCCATCTGCTGCTCTTCCACGCTCGTGTACTGCACGCGCGTGAGCTTCGTGACGCCCTCGACAATGTCGGCCACCGAGGTGCCGAAGCTGCGCGCGATGTCATCGTGCGTGAGCGAGGTGTCCTCGATCGTGTCGTGCAGGAGGGCGGCGATGATCGAGTCCTCGTCGAGCCCCATCTCCGCCGTGATGATGGCGGCGGCGATGCAGTGCGACACGTAGGGCGAACCGTCGCGGCGCTTCTGGCCGGAGTGGGCCCGGTCGGCACACTCGAAGGCCGCGCGCACGCGGCCAAGGTCGGCCGGGATGCCGGCGGCGGTGATCTTCTGTTCCAGCTCCTGATAGTGGGCCTCGAGGTCGTAGGGCTTCGGGGTCACGTTTTCGGCGCGGGTCGCTTTAGACATATAGACAGCTCCTTTCCGGAACGGAATGGGGATTTCTTGAGAGTGGTTCATAGCAGGCTCTGGCGGCGCTCGCGCAGGGTCTGCAGCAGCTTCGACGCGCCGAGGTCCACCTTGCCGCTCGTCGGCAGCGGGCGCAGGCGCAGCGTCTCGTCGTCGAAGTCCACGGCGGCGAGGCCCATCTCGGCCATGACACGCAGGCACACGCAGAACTTCTCCGGCCGCATGGGCGCGCGCGCGGGCAGCTCCCCGAGCGGGAAGGACACCGGCGCGCTCAGCCACCGCCACGCCACGGCAAAGTCCGCGCGCAGGGGGTAGAGGTCCACCGTGTCCCACGCGGGGATGCACTGATTTTTCAGCAGCGCGCGGCACAGGGGCAGCGGGTCGCTCGGGCGCACGTCGGTCACGAGCAGCTGCACGCTGCGGCGGCCGCGGAATTCATTGATCTGCGGCGTGAAGGCCACGTCTACCCACTGGCCGATGCGCACGCCCAGTTCCGCCGGGGTGCACGAGAAGAAGATGCCGGCATAATTATACCCGCCCTTGGCAAAATGCAGCCGCAGGTGGCGGCCGCCGCCGATGGGCACGGCGTTGACCAGCCGCGCGCCCGTGATGCACAGCAGGGGCTTGGGGTTGCCGTTGCCGCACGGCTCGAGCGCGTCGAGCGACTCGATGCACGGCATGGTCAGCAGGTGCGGATCGTTCACGCGCAGGTCGCACGTGAGCTCCGGCAGGTCGTCGGCCGGGTTCTGGCGGTAATACTCGCCGAGCGCGCGGCGGAAGCGGTCGATGTTCTCACGCCGGATCGTCAGCCCGGCCGCCAGCGCGTGTCCGCCGAAGCCCTCGAGATACTCCGAGCAGGCGCTCAGGGCGTTATAGAGGTTGAAGCCGCCGAAGCTGCGGCACGAGCCCTTACCGCGCTCGCCGTCGCAGCAGATCATGATCGTCGGCAGATGAAACTCCTCGCTCAGGCGCGAGGCGGCGATGCCGATCACGCCCTGGTGCCACGAGTCGCTCGCGAGCACGAGCGGCATCCGCGGCGGGTAGCGGCACGCGATGGCCGAGGCCTCCTCCCAGATCTGCTGCTCGAGCGCCTGCCGCTCGCGGTTGAGCTGGCAGAGCCCGGCGGCGTAGCGGTCGGCCTCGCCGTCGTCCTTTGTCAGCAGCAGCAGCGCCGCGACGGCCGTCTTGCCCAGGCGGCCGGCCGCGTTGATGCGCGGCGCGAGCGTGAAGCCAATGGTCGTGGCCGTGACGGGGCGGCCCTCCGCGCCGCACTCGTGCAGCAGCGCGCGGATGCCCGGCCGGGGGCGGGCATTGATCTGCGCCAGCCCCTGCGCCACGAGGTAGCGGTTCTCGCCCGTGAGGGGCATCACGTCCGCCACCGTGCCGATGGCGACGAGGTCGCCGTATTTGCGCAGCACCTGTTCGCTGCCGCCCTCGAGCGCACACAAAAGCTTATACGCCACGCCCACGCCCGCGAGCCCGCTGTTCGGATACTGCGAGCCGGGGCGCTTCGGGTCCACGACGGCCACGGCGTTCGGGATCGCCTGCCCGCTGCACTCGTGGTGGTCGGTGATGACCATGTCGATGCCGCGCTGCAGGGCGTAGTTCGTCTCGTCGATGGCGGTGATGCCGCAGTCGACGGTGATGATGAGCGTGATGTCGCTCGTGCGCTGGAGGCTCGTGATCGCGTCCATGTTCAGGCCGTAGCCCTCTTCGATGCGGTCAGGGATGTACGGATGCACGGGCACGCCCTGCCGGCGCAGATAGTCCGTGAGCACGCACGTGGACGTGATGCCGTCGACGTCATAGTCGCCGAACACGGCCACGTTTTCCCGGCGCTCGATGGCGGTGCGGATGCGCGCGACGGCCTTGTCCATGTCCTGCAGGAGCATGGGGTCGAACACGCTCTGGTCGCCGCCGCTGAGAAAATCGCGCGCCTGCCCGGGGTCAGCATACCCGCGCAGGGCCAGCAGCACCGCCAGCAGCGGCGAGTAGCCCGCGCGCAGCAATGCCTCCGGCGGCTGCGGCGCCGTGTATGGAATTTGCCAGTTGCGGTATTTCATAAGTGCAATGTGCCTCGAATCCAAAAACGATACCTATAGAAATAATTTATTATTTTATCAAATTTTCTGACCGGATGCAAGAGGCGCGTGTCGGGTATTCGATTTCCTGTGCTTGACAGGTGCTGGCTGCGGTGGTACGATGTGACGGAGTGTGCCGGCGTGGCGAAACAGGCAGACGCAAGGGACTTAAAATCCCTCGGTGGCAGCACCGTGCGGGTTCGAGCCCCGCCGCCGGCACCATGTCGGAGCGAACGCAGATCGTTCGCTCCGACTTTATGCGAGCCGTGCGTTCCGCGCGGCCGGGAGGGAACTGCTTTGAACGAACGACCGCATGTTGATTATTTTGACGGCCTGCGCATTTTCGCTGCGCTGTGCGTCATTTTCATGCACACGGCGGCCGGCCCGCTGCGCGCCGGCATCAACACCGGCTGGCACCTGCTCAACGTATGTACGTCGCTTGCCTTTACGGCGGTGCCGCTGTTTTTCATGATGTCGGGCTATCTGCTCATGACGAGCCGGAAAACGGCCGACATTTCCGTGCTGCTGTGCCACCGGCTGCCGCGGCTGGTCGTGCCGCTCGCGGGCTGGACGGTCGTGGCCGTGCTGTGGCAGATGTTTCTGGCGCACACGCTCACGCCCGGCGCCATCTGGGCGCAGCTCGTCACGGCGCTGCACGGTCCGGTCATGGTGCACTTCTGGTATCTGTATACGCTCATTGCGCTCTATGCGCTCTCGCCGATCCTCTACGGCGGGATCCAGGTGCTCGGCAAGTCCGGGCGGGTGTATCTGTTCGTGCTGGCGGCGGCCGTGTCGGCGCATACGATCCTGATGACGGTGCTGCCGGATGGCGCGGCGCAGTATGTCGATCTGGACATTTTCGACAAGCTCAAGATCTTCGGTGGGCACATGGCCACGTTCGTGCTCGGCTACCTGCTCGGCAGCTGCGAAAAAAAGATCCCGAATTGGCTGCTTGCGCTCGGCGCGGTCGTGTCGCTCGCGGTGATCTCGGTCGGCACATGGGTGCTCACGGTGCGCACGGGAGAGTTTAATCAGAACTTCCAGAACCAGAGCTCCGGGTTCGAGATCGTGCTGGCCGCGTGCATTTTCCTGCTGTGCAAGCAGACGTGCAATCGACCGCCGCGCGCATGGGTCAAGGCCGTTACGGAGCCGGTCGTCGCGCTGTCGATGGCGATCTACCTCATGCACAACATTTTCCTGAGCATGCTCTATTCCGCCGGCGTGTCGGTGCGCTCGTTCGGCAGCACGGTGGGCGTGACGCTGCTGGTGTTCGCCGCCTGCTTTGTCGTGACCAAGACGGTCGCGACCGTCCGGCCGCTGTGCTACCTTGCCACGGGCAAGACCTATGCCGAGGCGTGCCGCAGCTGCAACTGGGCGGCCACGTTCCGCAGGCTGCGCGGGCACAGCACGGCGGAAAAGTGAGCCGTTTGGCAATGGATATCGAAAGGACGAAAGCGTACTATGCGCACCTCGGCAGCGGTGACCTGTGCGACTGCGCCTACTGCCAAAACTACATGAAGGAGATCAAAGCAAGTTATTCCGCGCTTGCAGAATATTTGCGGCGCATGGGCGTCGATATTGAAAAGCCCTTTGAGACAATGCCGCTCGACCCGGATGAAATGGGGCATCTTGCGTATCCGCTTGCCCAGTATATCGTCTGCGGAGATCCGAACGATTTCCGTGCGGCGACGATCCAGGACGTGCACGTGGACATTTCTACGGTGCACCCTGCAACGGGAATACAGGAGCCGCATTTTGTCATAGATGTCTATCCTATTTGCCTGAAATGGGTCATGTAGGTGAGGACGTGTCGCTCATCAAAAAAGCACTTGCTTAGCAAGTGCTTTTTTGATGGTATGATACAAACTTACTGTGCGGTATGGCGCAGCGTCACGCGCTCGGCCACGACGGCGATGTAGCCCAGCACGATCGTGAGATAATACGACGCCAGACGCCAGATGAGCATGGCGGTCGTCAGATAGTCGCCGAACAGCGGCGAGAAGGCGAGGTAGAACGTGCCCTCGCTCGCGCCGGACGCGCCCGGCATGGGAAAGCAGCTTGCCCCGATGTACAGCAGCACCTGCGTGCCCGTGACCTGCCAGAACGGCACGCCGCGCAGACCGAAGCCGCGGTACGTGCAGTAGGCGACCGACATATATGCCGTGCACTGCAGCAGCGCGAGCGCGAGCGCCCCGGCGAGCTTGCCGCGGTGCCGGATGCCGGCGGCGAACGCGTCGTGATACTCCGCCACGAAGGCGCGCCACTTGCCGGCGGCCGCCTCGGGGTCCGCGCCCCGGCGGACGAACGGGCGGCGCTTGTACAGCCAGCGGATGCACGCCGTGCCGAACGAGGACATCGGCTTTGGAAAAATGGCCGAGAGCAGCACGAGTGACAGCAGCCCCGCGTGCACGAACAGACCTAATGCCAGCACGGGAATCCACGCCGCGCTCTGCGCCGCGAGCTTGCCGCCGCACAGGCACATGCCCACGATGCCGAGCGTCACGAGCGCGATGTTCCACAGGCTGTAGACCGTGCAGATGACGGACGTGGCCGTGCCGGTCGGGATGCCGCGGTGATGCATGTGCAGCACCTGAAACGGCTGGCCGCCCGCGGCCGCGGGCGTCACGGCCGAGTAGAAGAAGCCGATCATCGACACGTCGATGCTGTCGCCGAGCGGCTGCGCGCAGCCAAACGCGCGCGTGATGAGCCGGTACTTGAGCGCGTCGCACAGATAGTACAGCAGCATGCACCCCACGATCGCGACCGTCCAGCCCGGCAGCAGCGCCGCGAGCGAGGCGCGCACGTCGCCCGCGTCGAGCGTTGCGGCGGCAAACGCCGCCAGCGCCGCCGCGCCGAGCGTCAGCAGGCCGATCGAGAGCCATTGTTTTTTCTTGTCGCGTTTCATGGGCAGACCTCGTTGCAGGAGAAAATTCGGATTTGGCCCTTTATTATAACGGATATGCAGGAAAAGTGCAACCAAAAACCGGGCGCCCCGACTGGGACGCCCGGTTTGGCAATCAAAAGACGAGCTGCACGAGCAGCATGTAGCACACGGTACCGGCGGCGATGCTCAGCAGCGTGTTGCGCCGCCACCAGTGCAGGCCGGCCGTTACGCCGACGGCGATGACCTGCGGTACCCACGCCCCGGCGGCGGAAAACTGCATCCCGCGCAGGCAGTAGACCAGCAGCGAGACCATGACGGCCATGGGCAGAATTTTGCCGAGGTACTCCACAACCTTCGGCACGGCGCGGCGGCCGAACAGCAGCCACGGCAGCCAGCGCTCGAAAAATGTGCACGCGGTGCAGACCGCGATGATGGCGATGCTCTGTCCGACGGAGAGGGTCATACGGCGGCACCTCCTTCGGCATACTTCGGCTCGAGCACCGGGCGCAGCAGCGTGAGCGCCGCGACCGTCACGAGCAGGGACGGCAGCAGAAATTTATCCGGCCCGAGCAGCAGCAGCGCGCCGATGCTCGACACGGCCGCGACCACGGCGGGGATGCGCGTGCGCGCGCCGCGCAGCTGATCGACCACGATGACCGTGAACAGCGCCGTGAGCGCAAAGTCGATGCCCGTGGTGTCAAATGGGATGAGCGCGCCGACGAGCCCGCCGAGCATGGACAGCGCGACCCAATAAAACGTCACGAATGCGGCCGTGAGCACGTAGGCCCACTTCTCGTTGACGTCGGGGCCGAAATCGTGCGAGCAGTGCAGCGAATAGTTCTCGTCGCACAGCGAATAGATCAGAAACCAGCGCCACGGGCCGAAGGAGCGGAACTTGTCGATGAACGACAGGCCGTAGAAAATGTGCCGGCTGTTGAGCAGCAGTGCCAGCACGGCCACCGTGGCAAGCGACACGCCGCCGGCAAAGAACGTGACCATCAGAAACTGCAGCGAGCCCGCCAGCACGAACAGGCTGCACGCGCCCGACCACAGGAAGTTATACCCCGCCTGCTGCATGAGCAGCCCGTAGGCGATGCCGACGGGGAAGAAGCCGATCAGGATCGGGATCGAGTGATGGAAGGCGTAGGCGGCCGTCTTGCGCATGGCGGGTCGCTCCTTTCTGCCGCAGGGTGCGGCGCGGAGTCAGTATAGCAGAGCGTTTTCGTTTTTTCAACAAGGGTTATAAAAATGTCAGCGCCCGCCCGTTGGGGCAGACGCTGACGGAGCTTTTCATGATGCGGGGTTCAGCTCAGGCCGGGGATCTTCAGACCGAAGAAGTCGATGAGCTGGCAGAAGAGGATGAACGCCAGCAGGACCGGCACGATGAACTTGAAGCAGACCTTGAAGTAGCCGGCGGCGCGGTACTTCACGCCGCTCTGCTCGCACTCGAGCTGCACGACCTCGGGCTTGAGCACCCAGCCGATGAGGATCGTCATCACGAGCGCACCGAGCGGCATGAGGATGCCCTCGGCCACCATGTCGTACAGGTCGAGCCAGCAGTCGTTCCACCCGTGCACACTTAGGCCGAACAGGGTGGCCGGCGTTTCGACGGCGGCGCCGCCGGCAACGCCCGCGCCCAGACCGTCGAGCGCGACGAGCGAGCCCGCCACGAACACGAGCGCCGCAACGCTGGCCGTGTGCTTGGCGCGCTTGGGCGTGAGGCCCTTGTCGAGCTGCTTGTCGACGGCGTAGGCCGTGCACAGCTCGAGCATGGAGATCGACGACGTGAGCGCCGCGATCAGCACGAGCAGGTAAAACAGGAAGCCGATGAAATTGCCGACGCTGCCCATGTGGGCGAACACCGTCTGCATCGAGGCGAACAGCAATCCGGGGCCGGCACCGTACTCCACGCCGAAGGCGGAGCAGGCGGGCATGACGGCCATGCCGGCCATGAGCGCGATGAGCGTGTCCGCGCCGCAGACGATGAGCGCGTTGCGCTGCAGGTGCTCCTGCTTGCCGAGATAGGAGCCGTAGGTCATCATGACGCCGAGACCGATCGACAGCGAGAAGAACATCTGCCCGGCGGCACTCTTGAGCACGCGGCCGAAGCCGATGTCCGGGTTGCTGAACACGGAGAAGTCGGGGCTGAACATGAACTTGTAGCCCTCGGCCGCGCCGGGCTGGCAGGCGATGTAGAGGATGATGAACACGAGCAGGCAGAACAGCGCCGGCATGCCGACGTTGCAGAACTTCTCGATGCCGCCCTGCACGCCGCCGGACACGACGAGGATGTTGAGCAGGATATAGAGTACGAAAAACAGGATCATGCTGTTCGTATCCGTCAGGAAATAGCCGAAAAAGCCCGTGCCCTGGCCGGACCAGGCAAACTCGCTCCCGCCGAAGATGGCCAGAAAGTAGCCGGCGGCGTAACGCAGGACGATGCCGCCGAGCACGAAGTAAAAGCACATGATGCAAAAGCCGCACACGATGCCCGCGTAGCCGAGCCAGGTGTACTTTTTGGACAGGCTGCGGTAGGTGCTCACGGCGCTCTTGCCGCTGCGGCGACCGAGCGCGAGCTCGCCGAGCATGACCGTCACGCCCACGAGCACGACGAGCACAAGATACAGCAGCAGGAACACGGCGCCGCCGCTCTTGCCCATTTTATACGGGAAGCCCCAGATGTTGCCGAGGCCGACGGCCGAGCCGATCGAGGCCATGAGGAAGCCGAAGTTGCTGCCCCAGCCGCCGCGTTTGGATTTGATTTCCGTATCCACGAGATCCCTCCTGATTTTTTCACATTTCTCCCAAAATACTGTACCGAAAGGTGCAGATATGCCATCATTATACCAGACAAACGGCCAATTGCAAGCCGCCGTTACACACTTGACAAATATTTGCGCAAAAATGCGGCCGCCCCGTGTCGGGCGGCCGCGTGATCGAGTGAACGCTCACAGGTCGAGAATGCCAATCAGCACGATGCCGACGACGATCAGCAGCAGCATGAGATAGTGCCGCCACGAGAGCTTCTCGCGCAGGAAGATGCGGCTCCAGAGCACGGACGCGGCGCAGTAGGCCGAGATGATGGGCGCGGCGTACATGACGTGGTCCTCGTCCGCGATGGCGTAGATGTACGCGAACTGGCCGGCTGTTTCGAACAGCGCGCCGACGTACTTCGGCCCCTCGCGCTTGGGCAGGAAGCGGTCGTGCCGGATGAACTTGACATACACGAATGACACCACCGCCGCGAACAGAAACGTCAGCTCATAGGCGCAGTTGGCGGCGTCCGGGTCAAGGCGCGTGAGCACGCGGCTGTCGGCAAACGTGCCGGCTGCGTCGAGCAGGCAGTAGGCCACCGGCAGCGCGAGGGCGAGCCAGCTCTTGGCGTAGCGGTAGTTCGAGGCCGCCTGGCGCGCGCGGCGCAGCTCGTCGTCCTCGCGCGACTCGACCACGCCGAGCCCGATCACGCCGACGCACACGAGCGCGATGGCCAGCAGCACCATCACGCGCATCCCACCGCTGAGGTCTTCGTCCAGCCCGCCGAAGCACAGGTACAGCACGGCCACCACCGCGCCGGAGGCGTTGCAGATCGGCGACGAGATGGACAGCTCGATATAGCGCAGGCCGACATAGCCGAGCGCCATCGACACGATGTACAGCAGCGACACGGGCAGGTACGTCCAGATGACGTGCCACGTCACGCTCACGCCGCCGATGAAAATTTCATACGCCGCGTGCAGGCCCATGACGACGCCGACGGCGATGACCATTTTTAAATGTGCCAGATGATCGTCCGCGTCGCGGCAGCCGATTTTTGAAAACAGATCCGAGCCCGACCAGCACAGCAGGGCAATCAGGGAAAGCCAGAACCACATATTTTATTTCTCCTCCAATGTTACAAGTCCGGCGTCCACGAGCTTCTGCAGGCTCATGAGGATGCCGAGTTTGGCGTGATACCACGTCAGGCCGCCCTGAAAATACACGGCGTAGGGCGGGCGGATCGGCCCGTCGGCCGACAGTTCAATGGACGAGCCCTGCACGAACGCGCCGGCGGCCATGATGACCTCCGAATCGTAGCCCGGCATGGCCCAGGGGATGGGGTCAACGTAGCTGTCCACGGGCGCGGCCGCCTGGATGCCCTTGCAGAAGGCGACCATGCGCTCCGGCGAGCCGAGCTCCACGCACTGGATGATGTCGTGCCGCGGTTCCGTCGCGTTCGGGATGCAGCGAAAGCCCAGCCGCTCATAGACATTCGCCGCGAACACCGCGCCCTTGAGCGCGCCAGCCGTCACGGTCGGGGCGAGGAAGAAGCCCTGATAAAACGCCGGCATGAGCCCGAGGTTCGCGCCGACCTCCTGCCCGAGGCCGGGGGCGCTCAGACGGAAGGCGCAGCGGTCGACCAGATCCTGACGGCCGCAGATGTACCCGCCGATGGGTGCGAGCCCGCCGCCGGGGTTCTTGATGAGCGAGCCGACGATCATGTCTGCGCCGAGGTCGGACGGCTCGATCGTCTCGACGAACTCGCCGTAGCAGTTGTCGACCATGCAGATGACGTTCGGGTCGATGCGCTTGCAGAACGCGATCAGCTCGCCGATCTGCTGCACGGAGAACGTCGGCCGCGTGGCGTAGCCCTTCGAGCGCTGGATGGTCACGAGCTTGACGCCGGCGCGCAGCGCCTGCTCGATGGCCGGATAGTCAAAGCCGTAGTCCGGCAGCAGGTCGACCTGCCGGTAGTGTACGCCGTATTCCTTGAGCGAGCAGGCGCTCGGGCGGATGCCGATGACCTCCTCGAGCGTGTCATACGGCGCGCCGACGGGGCTGAGCAGCGTGTCGCCGGGCAGGAGGTTGGCGCTGAGCGCCACGGTCAGCGCGTGCGTGCCGCAGGTGATCTGGGGGCGCACGAGCGCGGCCTCGGTGTGGAAGCAGTCGGCATAGACGCGCTCGAGATTGTCGCGCCCGGCGTCGTTGTAGCCGTAGCCCGTGGTGGCGGCAAAGTGCGTCGCGTCGACGCGGTTTTTCTGCATCGCGCCGATGACCTTGCACTGGTTGTATTCCGCGACGCGGTCGATCTCGTCAAAGCGCGCGCGCAGACCGGCGAGCACCTCCTCGCCGAAGCGGTGCACCGCCGGCGTGATGCCGAGCGCGGTGTACATGGACTCTGTATTCATTGTTCCTCTCCTTATATCATTCGTCAGATTCGTCGAAAATTTTTGCGGCCACGTCGCGCATGACCTCCGGCCGCGTGACCACGATGCCGCGCGCCTCGTCGCCGAGCACGAGCAGCGTGTCTCCCGGTTGAATGCCGAAGACCGTGCGTGCCTCCTTCGGGATCACGATCTGGCCCTTTTCGCCGACCTTCACCGTGCCGAAGATGTGCCGGTCGCGGCTCTGGCCGAGCACGTGCTTGCCTCCGGGCATAGCCTCGCCTCCTGTTGTGGAAATTCATACTTTTCCTACTTGTAGGAACCGATGATACCGCACATCGACGGGAAAGTCAACCGCACCCGGCACAAAAACCGTCCATTCGGCGATTTGCCGGATTTTTTGCGAAAAACGGTTGCGCGCGCCCGGCGCGGGTGCTACGATAAAAACCATCTTAGTGATTGTGGGAGGATGGAGCGATATGCAGCTTCTCGAGCAGCGCATCCTCGCCGAGGGCGAGGTCAAATCCAGCGAGATCCTGAAAGTGGACCGGTTTCTGAACCATCAGATGGACCCAAAGCTGTTTCTGGCGATGGCGGAGGAATGGAAGCGGCTGTTCGACGGCTGCGGCGTGAACAAGCTCGTCACGATCGAGGCCAGCGGCATCGGCATCGCGGCCGTGGCCGGGCTCGTGTTCGACTGCCCGGTCGTGTTCGCCAAGAAAACCAAGAGCCGCAACGTCTCCGACGATGCGTACACGACGGTCGTGCACTCGTTCACGCACGGGAATGACAACACCATCCGCATCTCGCGCGAGTACCTTTCGCCGAGCGACCGGGTGCTCGTCATCGACGATTTCCTCGCCAACGGCGCGGCACTCGACGGGCTCATCACACTCATCGAGAACGCGGGCGCGACCGTGGTCGGCGCCGGCATTGCGGTGGAAAAGGCGTTTCAGCCCGGCGGTGCGCGCATCCGCGCGCGCGGCTACCGCGTGGAATCGCTCGCCCGCGTGCAGAGCATGGACCCCGAGACCGGCATCGTGTTCTGCTGAAGCGCATTGTGCAAATCGACGGGGAAAATGTTTCAAAAGTATGAAATTCGCTCGTTTCGACGGTTGACAACCCCGTTCGCCCATGGTAACGTATAAGTGTTCCCGCGTTGCGGGAGCGATCGTAAATAGCAGTCGATATATACCAAAGGATATGGCTTGGCGTTTCTACCTGGCACCGTAAATTGCCGGACTATCGATGTGAAATTCCCCGCGGGAGATGGCTGTACCGGCATCTTCCCGGTTCCACATTGGCAGGAGCGCCGTAAGGCCAGCTCCTGCCAATGTTTTTTGTATCTTCTTTGCGCAAGCAATGCAGATAAATAAATCTGATAAAATTAGAGGGAGAGCTGAGAATGAAAAAGTTCGTTTCGATGCTGCTCGCGCTCGTCATGGTGTTCGCACTGTGCGCCTGCGGCAGCAAGACCGAGGGCGGCGACAAAGCCGAGAGCAAGATCAAGGTCGGCTTCATCTGCCTGCATGACGAGAACTCCACCTACGACAAGAACTTCATCGACGCCGCGAAGGCCGCCTGCAAGAACGCCGGCCTGAGCGAGGATCAGTACATCATCAAGACCAACATCCCCGAGGGCCAGGAGTGCTACAACGCCGCGGCCGAGCTCGTGGACGCCGGCTGCAATGTCGTCTTTGCCGACAGCTTCGGCCACGAGGACTTCATGATCCAGGCCGCCAAGGAGTTCAAGGACGTGCAGTTCTGCCACGCCACCGGCACCAAGGCCCACACCGAGAAGCTCAGCAACTACCACAATGCGTTCGCCTCCATCTATGAAGGCCGCTACCTCGCCGGCGTCGCTGCCGGTATGAAGCTCAACGAGATGATCGAGGCCGGTGACTTCACCGCCGATCAGGCCAAGATGGGCTACGTTGGCGCCTTCACCTACGCGGAAGTCATCTCCGGCTACACCTCTTTCTATCTGGGCGCCAAGTCCGTGTGCCCGACCGTGACCATGGACGTCACCTTCACCGGCTCCTGGTACGATGAGGCCCTCGAGAAGGAAGCTGCCAACAAGCTCATCGCCGGCGGCTGCAAGCTCATCAGCCAGCACGCCGACTCCATGGGCGCTCCGACCGCCTGCGAGACGGCCGGCGTCCCGAACGTCTCCTACAACGGCAGCACCGAGTCCGCCTGCCCGAACACCTTCATCGTTTCCTCCCGCATCGACTGGACCCCGTACTATGAGATGGTCATCAAGGCCGTCCAGGACGGCACCTCGCTTGACGCCGACTGGACCGGCACCCTCAAGACCGGCTCCGTCGTGCTGACCGATGTCAACGAGAAGGTCGCTGCCAAGGGCACTGCCGAGAAGATCGCTGAAGTCACCAAGCAGCTCGAGGACGGCACCCTGCACGTCTTTGACACCTCCACCTTCACCGTCAAGGGCGAGACCCTGACCAGCTACATGGCCGATGTTGACACCGACGCCGACAACGCCGGCGACACCGAGGCCATCAGCGACGGCTACTTCCACGAGTCCGAGTTCCGCGCCGCTCCGTACTTCAATGTGCAGATCGACGGCATCAACCTGCTTGACCAGAACTTTGGCAGCTGATATCTGAATCCACCGCAGAGGGAAGGCCTGTCAACCCGGGCCTTCCCTCATATGTACTTTAAAGCGCGCCGCCTCTGTGCGGCGTCCGCCGGCATTTCGGGAGGGACACCATATTGGACAACAAGATCGCAGCGGTCAAAATGCGCGACATCACCAAGCGCTTCGGCTCCGTCGTCGCCAATGACCGCGTCTGGCTCGATATCTACCGGGGCGAGATCCTGGCGCTGCTCGGCGAAAACGGCAGCGGCAAGACCACGCTCATGAACATGCTCTCGGGCATTTACTTCCCCGACGAGGGACAGATCCTCATCGACGGCGAGGAGGTCGTCATCCGCTCCCCGCGCGATGCCTACCGTTACGGCATCGGCATGATCCACCAGCACTTCAAGCTGGTCGACGTCTTCACCGCCGCTGAGAACATCACGCTCGGTCTCGATGAAAAGCTCGATCTCAAGGCCACGGCCGCGCGCATCCGCAGCATCTGCGAGCGCTACGGCTTTGACCTCGACCCGAACCAGAAGATCTATGACATGTCCGTGTCCCAGAAGCAGACGGTCGAGATCGTCAAGGCGCTCTATCGCGGCGCGGATATCCTTATCCTCGACGAGCCGACCGCCGTGCTCACCCCGCAGGAGACGGACAAGCTCTTCGCCGTGCTGCGCAGCATGCGCGACGACGGAAAGGCCATCGTCATCATCACGCACAAGATGCACGAGGTCGAGGCGCTCAGCGACCGCGTGGCCGTGCTGCGCCACGGCCAGTTTGTGGGCGACATGCTCACGAAGGACACCAACGCGCAGGAAATGACGAACATGATGGTCGGCCACGCCGTGACGCTCAACATCGCCCGGCCCGACCCCATCGACCCCAAGCCGCGCATCGAGGTCAAGAACCTCACCGTGCGCAGCATCGACGGCATCGTCAAGCTCGACGACGTGTCCTTCACCGCCAACTCCGGCGAGATCCTCGGCATCGCGGGCATCTCCGGCTGCGGCCAGAAGGAACTGCTCGAGGCCATTGCCGGCTTGCAGCCGACGGAGAGCGGCAGCATCTGCTACGTCGAGGACGACGGCACGCGCGAGGAGCTGCTCGGCAAGGACCCGCTGCGCATCGCCGAGATGGGCGTGGCGCTGTCCTTCGTGCCGGAGGACCGCCTCGGCATGGGCCTCGTCGGCAACATGGACCTGTCGGACAACATGATGCTCCGCTCCTTCCGCAAGGGCCGCGGCATCCTCACCGACCGCAAGTCGCCGCGCAAGCTCGCCGAGACCGTCGTCGAGGAGCTCGACGTCAACACCCCGGGCGTGACCACGCCGGTGCGCCGCCTGAGCGGCGGCAACGTGCAGAAGGTGCTCGTCGGCCGCGAGATCGCCTCTGCCCCCACCGTGCTGCTCACGGCCTACGCCGTGCGCGGCCTGGATATCAACGCATCCTACACGATCTATGACCTCATCAACCGGCAGAAGGAGCGCGGCGTTGCCGTGATCTACGTCGGCGAGGATCTGGACGTGCTGCTCGAGCTGGCCGACCGCATCCTCGTGCTCTGCGGCGGCAAGGTCAGCGGCATCGTCCCCGGCCGCGGCGCCACGAAGCGCGACGTCGGCATGATGATGACGCAGTTGGGAGGGAACGAAGCCCATGCATAACAAAGTCCGGGAACCGCTGTTCCACATCGTCAAGCGCGACACGCTGCCCTGGTATCAGGCCTGGGGCATCCGCGCGATCGCCATCGTGCTGGCGCTGCTGCTGTGCGCGCTCATCACGACGCTGTGCACCCACCTCAACCCGCTCAAGGTGTTCGGCACCATGTTCAGCGGCGCGTTCGGCTCGTCGCGCAAGATCTGGATCCTGGGGCAGAACCTCGCCGTGCTGCTGTGCATCTCGCTGGCCGTGACGCCCGCGTTCAAGATGCGCTTTTGGAACATCGGCGCCGAGGGCCAGGTGCTCGCCGGCGGCCTCGCCGCCGCGGCGTGCATGATCTGCCTCGGCGATAAGCTGCCCAACGGCCTGCTCATCGTGCTCATCATCGCCGCCGGCATCGTCGCGGGCGCGGTCTGGGGCGTCATCCCCGCCATCTTCAAGGCCAAGTGGAACACGAACGAGACGCTCTTCACCCTCATGATGAACTACGTCGCCACGCAGCTTGTGGCCTATTTCATCATCGTCTGGGAGTCGCCGAAGGGCTCCGGCAAGGTCGGCATCATCAACCAGAGCACCGAGGCCGGCTGGCTGCCGCAGATCGGCGGCTACAAGTACCTGCTGACGATCCTCGTCGTCGCGGTGCTGACCGTGCTCGTCTATATCTACCTCAACTACAGTAAGCACGGCTATGAGATCTCCGTCGTCGGCGAGAGCGAGCGCACCGCCCGCTACGTCGGCATCAAGGTCGGCAAGGTCATCGTGCGCACGATGCTGCTGTCCGGCGCGCTGTGCGGCATCGCGGGCGTGCTGCTCGTGTCCGGCACCGACCACACGATCACGACCACCATCGCCGGCGGCCAGGGCTTCACGGCCGTCATGGTCTCGTGGCTGGCCAAGTTCAACCCCCTCGGCATGATCTTCACGAGCTTCCTGCTCGTGTTCCTTGACCGCGGCGCGGGCGAGATCTCGACCGTGTTCGGCCTCAACCAGTCGTTCGCCGATATCCTCAGCGGCATCATCATTTTCTTCATCATCGGCTGTGAGTTTTTCATCACCTACCGGCTGAGCTTCCGCAAGTCGGCAAAGAAGGAGGCGGCGGAGCATGTTTGATTTTGTGTCCTTTATCCCCCGCGCCATCGTGCAGGGCATCCCGCTGCTGTTCGGCAGCACCGGCGAAACGCTCACCGAAAAGTCCGGCAACCTGAACCTCGGCATCGCGGGCATCATGTATGTCGGCGGCATCAGCGGCGTTATCGGCGCGTTCCTGTATGAGCAGGCGGCCGGCGGGGCCGCCGGGATGAACGGCTTTCTCGCCATCATGATCCCGCTGCTGTCGTGCCTGCTCGGCTCGCTGCTCATGGGTCTGCTCTATTGCTTTCTTACCGTCACGCTGCGCGCCAACCAGAACGTCACCGGCCTTGCCATGACGACGTTCGGCGTCGGCTTCGGCAACTTCATGGGCGGCTCGCTCATCAAGCTCACCGGCAGCGAGGTGCCGTCCATCGCGCTCTCGGCCACGAACAGCTACTTTTCCAAGGCGCTGCCGTTCGCGTCGAAGCTCGGCTGGTTCGGGCAGATCTTCCTGTCCTACGGCTTTCTCGCCTACCTCGCCGTGGCCATCGCGCTCATCGCGGCCTACGTGCTCAAGCGCACGCGCGTGGGTCTGCACCTGCGCTCCGTCGGCGAAAATCCGCAGACGGCTGACGCTGCCGGCATCGACGTCAATAAGTATAAGTATGTTGCCACCTGCGTCGGCAGCATGATCGCCGGCCTCGGCGGATTGTATTACGTCATGGACTACGCCTGCGGCGTCTGGTCCAACGACGCCTTCGGCGACCGCGGCTGGCTCGCCATCGCGCTCGTCATCTTCACGGTCTGGAAGCCGAACGTCGGCGTGCTCGCGTCCTTCCTCTTCGGCGGACTGTACATCCTGCACATCTTCCTGCCGAGCGGCACGAACCTCGCCGTCAAGGAGCTGTACAAGATGATCCCCTATGTCGTCACGATCATCGTGCTCATCATCACGAGCGTGCGCTCCAAGCGCGAAAATCAGCCCCCCGCAAGCCTCGGCCTGCCGTATTTCCGAGAAGAACGATAACCACGAAAAAGCTCCGTTTCCGGTCTGGAAACGGAGCTTTTTTCGTGTTGCGCCCGCCGCGCTTCAGCGGTGGTGCTTTTTCCCCTTGCGGGCCTTTTCCGGATCGATGCCCTCGGCCTCAGCCATGGCGTCCACGGTCGCCTGCAGGTCGTCGAGCTGGTCGTGCACGGGCTTGAGCGCCTTTTTCACTTCCTGCGCGACGATGGTCTGGTAAAACTGGTAACGCGCGGCGACGGCACCGACCGTGCCGACGGCGGCGGCCCCGCCCACGATGAGCGCGGCGCGGCGGAAGCGCGGCGTTTTCATCACCTGCACGGCGATGGTCCTGATGCTCGGCTTTTTGAGCTGCTGCGCGGCGCCGGTCGCGAGCGCGGCCAGCTCCTTGCCGCTGTCGATGGTCTGGCGCAGGAGCGCGAGCTCCTGCTGCATGGCCTGGATCTGTTGTTTGCGTCTCATATATGGCTCCTCCCTGCCGTGAATTGGCTTTTCAAAGCGAGACCGGCGCGCCGTTGAGCGCGGCCTCGACGAGCGTGTCGCCCTCGTAGCGCAGCTTGAGCAGGAAAAACGGCGCGTCCTCCGCCAGCAGGCGGAAGAAGATCCTGTCGCCCGCCCACAGCGGCAGCGACGGCACGGCCGTCTTGTCCACCCACTCGAGATCGCCCTCGTCGCACTCGCGCAGCGTGCCGGTGAAGCCCGACGCCGTAAAGAGGTACATGTATTCGCCCTCCCACTCGTCGGACAAAAACGTCACCACGCCGCGGCAGCGCCAGTCAGTCAGCGTCAGGCCGGTCTCCTCATACGCCTCGCGCAGGAGGCACTCGTCCGGCGTCTCATCGGCCTCGAACTTGCCGCCGATGCCGACCCATTTGTCATGGTTGAGGTCGTGTTCCTTTTTCACGCGGTGCAGCATGAGATACTGCTCCCCGCGCTCGATGTAGCAGAGTGTGGTGTTGCGCATGGTGCTGCCTCCTTATCGATCGGTCCGCTGCGGCTCACAAAAGGTGCATGCAGCGGATGAGATAGTCGATGGCGTCCTGCCCGGTCAGCCGCTGTGCGGCCGGGAGCTTTCGGAAGTGGTCCATCCAGATGTTGAGCTGGCGCACGATCGCGCCGGAAGCGACGGTGTAGGCCGGCTGCGCGCCACCGGTCGCGCCGTCGAGCATGAAGGCGGCGTGCTGATTGACGAACACGGACACCGACAGGTCGTCGTAATTGCAGACGCGGTTTTGCGTGCACAGGATGCACAGCCGCTCCGGTGCCTGGCGCAGCTGGTCGATCATGCTGCGCAGGTGTTCGCGCCGCGCCTCGGGCGGCACGTCGATGACCGTGCCGAGAAACCGCAGCCGGCCGGTATCAATATAGTCCACGAGCGCGAGCTGGTAGAGGAAGATCGTCTCAAAAAACTCCGCGCTGCCGAGAAACAGCTGCAGCTCCTGCCCCAGCTCGGGGTGCTGCGCCAGAAACTGCTCCTGCAGCGATTCCGGCAGGAAAAACGGCTGCATATACCGCAGCAGGCAGCGGCCGTGCGGCTGGGTGAAGTAGTCGAGAAAATACTGCCGACGGCGCAGCGGCTGCAGGTCCGGCGCCTGTGCAAGCGGCAGCCGGTCACGGATATAGGCATCGGCCGCGGCGCAGTAGCGCCCGACGAGCGCGGGGTCCGCCGACTCGAGCAGATACACCTCGCGCGAAAACGGCTCGCGCAGGTACTGCAGCATGAGCGCGTCGCGGATGAGGTAGACATCGCCCGTGCGGCTGGCGCGAAACTCGTAAAATTCGTACCGGATCCGTCGGCCCAGCCCCATCAGGTAGCAGAGCGAGCGGCAGAAGCTGTCCGTGCGCGCGGAGACGTCCTCCATGTCCACAAACTGCACCACGCGCAGCGCCGTGCCTGCCGAGAGAATGCCGCGCACGCGGCGGAAAAAGGCGTCGTTATTCTTAAACTGAATGTGGATCGGCATCGTGCAGATCATGTCCAGCCGCGCCGAGGACGGCGCCTGCTGCAGGGCCATGAAGATGCCCTCCGGGAAGAGCGCAATGTCCTTGACCGGGCTCAGGGCCGCGTTTTCCGCGCCGGTCGGCTGCGGCCGCGCGGGGTCGACGGCCCGGTCGGCCGCGATCGTGTCCGCCAGCAGGGACGCCAGCGCCGCGGAAAACTTTGCATCGTCCGCGGCATCGCAGCGCAGGTCAAACTGCCCGGCAATGCGCGCGCGCACGTCCGGCGCGGCATTGGCGGTCAGGTAGGCGGCGATCTGCGCGGGCAGCGCGTCGTTGCTGCGCAGCGACGGGTGCTTGACGCCGTTGATCCATCGGCTGATGTACGACGGGTCATAGCCGAGCGCGTCGGCAAGGTTGCAGCGCTTGACGCCGCACAGCCGTGTCAGCTCCTGAAGGGTGCGCCCGAACGTCATATCCTCGCCTCCTCACCGTGCGCATTTCTTGACTCAGTGACGGAAAAGTCACGCATCTTTCCCGTCCAGTATACGCGCTTCACGCCGCGCTGGCAAGTCTGGATATAAAAATCGCGCGGCTGCGCGATTTTTTAATCGTGGCCACGCAAAGGCATTTGGTCAAGTCGGGGCAATTTTTATGCACGGAAAGCAATCTGCCTCCAGCGGATGCACTGTGCAGGGCGAAAAACGTGTGATAAGATAATCACAATCTCCGGAGGCTTTTCCCGAGCCGGCACCGCGCGGTGTTGGCTGCCTGCCGGAAGGAACAACGAATCACCCCAAGCATGACAGCTTCAAAGGAGGGACTGCACTTGACCATCGATGCCGATCGCAAGATCAAAGAACTGTCGCGCGCGATCATTGCCGACGCGGGCCTGCCCTACACGCCGGAGCAGCTCGCAGAGATCCCCGCGATCCTCGCGGCCAAGAACCGCTATTTCTGGTGCATTGACAACCAGGAGTTCGACCTCATGCCGGACGTGTTCACGGAGACGGGCTTCCGCACTTTCTGGAGCGGCCGTCCCGGCTTCCGCGACCGCGACGCACAGGTGGCGCAAAACCGCAGCACCTGCGGCGACGACATGGTGCCGATGCACTTCGGCTACAACCAGATCGTGCACTTCACCGGAGCGCGCAGCGCGCAGCTGCTGACCAAAATGCATGACTACCACACCTATAAGGACAACGGCCAGACCTATTCCGGCTACGGCCTGTATGTGGACGATCTGGTCAAATGCGACGACGATCGCTGGCGCATCCAGACGCTGCGCCTGACCTACCGTCTGCTCGACGGCGAACTGAGGAGGACAAAATAATGGATAGACTCAAAGGAAAAGTGGCCATCATCACGGGCGCGGCCGGCGGCATCTGCCACAAGGCGTCCGAGCTCTTCTGCCAGGAGGGCGCAAAGGTCGTCATGGTCGACATCGACCCGCAGGTCGAGCAGTTCAGCGCCGAGATCAACGCCAACGGCGGCGAGAGCATCGCGGTCGTGGCCGATGTGGCGCAGCGCGACACGTGGGTGAAGCTCAAGAAGCTGGCCGACGAGAAGTACGGCCGCATCGACACGGTCGTCAACGGCGCGGCGGCGTTCTCGCCCCCGACGCACGACTGGGCGCACATCACGTCCGAGATGATCGAGGACGTCATGCGCGTGAACATCGACTCCATGCTCTACTCGTACCAGACGGTGCTGCGCTACATGATGAAAAAGAAGATCCGCGGCAGCTTCCTGAACTTCTCGTCCTCGACGGCGCTGGCCTACAACGGCTCGGCCGTGCAGGGCTACCCGTTCTCGAAGGCGTGCATCAAGCTGGCCACGCAGAACATGGTCAACCAGATCAGCAAGAAGTACGGCATCCGCTTCAACTGCCTCGCCCCGAACTACGTCTGGGTGCCCAAGCAGGAGAAGGTCTGGGATATGTACCGCGAGCACTTTGAGGCCACGACGCCGATGCCCTATGTCGGCATGCCGGAGGACGCGGCCTGGGCGGTCGTGTACCTGTGCTCGGACGAGGCCAAATACATCAACGGCGTCTGTCTGCCGGTCGACGGCGGCTGGGCCGTGCAGAAATAATCCAAGGAGCACGATGCAATTATGGCTTCTATTCTGTCCCGGCCGATCAAAATCGGCCGCATGGAACTTAAAAACCGCATGGTCATGGCACCGATGGGCGTCACCGTCGGCAACCTGAGCCCCACCTCGGTGGCGTACTTTGCCGCGCGTGCCGAGGGCGGCGCGGCCATGGTGTTCTGCAACATCCGTGCCTCGCTCGCGTTCGAATCCGGCGAGCACTCCATCTACCTCAACGACGAGACCGAGCCGCTGTTCCGCGCCCTGGCCGAGCGCTGCCATGCGCACGACTGCAGGCTCGCCGCGCAGATCCAGCCCGGCGACGGGCGCATCGGCGGACCGTCCGTGCGCTACAAGGTGCCCATCAGCGCATCCGCCTGCCCGTGGATGCACGTGCCGCGCATGCGCTGCCACGCGCTGACCATCGACGAGATCCACGAGCTGGAGGACGACTTCCGCCGCAGCGTGCAGATCGCGCTGCGCAGCGGGGCCGACTGCGTGGGCATCCACGCCTACGGCGGCTACCTGACCGACCAGTTTCTGACCCGCCGCTGGAACACGCGCACCGATGCCTACGGCGGCAGCCTGGAAAACCGCGCGCGCTTTCTCACCGAGCTCATCGCCATCTGCAAGGAAGAGGGCGGTGCGGACTTCCCCGTCATCGTCAAGTTTACGCCGGACCACTACATGGACGGCGAGGGCTATCGCTCCATCGACGAGGGCATCGAGCTGGCGAAGCTGATCGTCGCCGCCGGGGCGGACGCCCTGCACGTGGACGCCGGCTGCCATGAAAACTGGCCCAACGCCATGCCGCCCGCCGGCATGCAGCAGATGACGCTGCAGTCACGCTCGGCCAAGATCATCCGCAGCGTGGTCGACGTGCCGGTCATGACGCACGGCCGCTTCGGCGACGTGGACAAGGCGGAGGCCGCGCTGCGCGACGGCGTGTGTGACATCGCGGTCATCGGCCGCGGTCTGCTCGCCGACCCCGATCTACCGAACAAGGTGCTCGCCGGCCGGCCGGACACGATTCGCCCGTGCATCTCCTGCAATGAGGGCTGCATCGCCCGCGTCTACAACGGCGAGACGGCGACCTGCGCGCTCAACCCGCGCTGCGGCCACGAGGACGGCAGCATCGACATCCCGCCGGCGGCGCACCCGAAAAAGCTCCTCGTCGTCGGCGCCGGCCCTGCCGGCTGCATGGCCGCGCTCTATGCCAAGCAGGCCGGCCACACGGTCGAGATCTGGGAGGCGGGCGGCCACATCGGCGGCAACGCCCTGTGCGCCTGCAAGCCGTTTTTCAAGCGCGACATGCACCGTATGATCCGCTATTTCGAGCGCGAGCTGCTCGTCAACGACATCCCCGTGCGCTTTTACACCACGGCGACGCCGGAGCTCGCCGCGGCCTATGCGCCCGACCACATTCTCTGGGCGGCCGGCGGCCGGCCCATCGCGCCGAAGGCCATCCCGGGGCTCGACTGCCCGAAGGTGTACTTCGCGACCGAGGCCCTGTGCGACTGCTGCGACGTGGGCGACCGCGTCGTCGTGATCGGCGGTGGGCTCGTCGGCGTCGAAGCGGCGCTGCAGATGGACATGTGGGGCAAGCACGTGACGTGCATCGACATGGCCAGGACCATCCCGTCGGAGCCGGGCTTCAAGATGAACGACATGCTCATGCGCGACTACATGGCGCGCTCGGACGTAGACTTCCGCCCCGCGACGAAGCTCGTGCGCATCGACGGCGATGCGTTCACGTGCAGCGTCACGGTCGAGCACGCGGGCGCGCGGCAGCAGATCGCGTGCGACACGGTGCTGCTCGCGCTGGGCTTTGCCCCGACGACGCAGGCCGCGGCCGCGTTTGAATCCGTCGCCCCCGTGACGGTCCTCGGCGACGCGCAGCAGCCGCGCAAGATCCTCTTTGCCGTCGGCGACGCGCACGAGGCCGTGCGCAAGCTCTCAGACTGAGTCGGAGGGCGCCAACATCCGTTCACTCATCATTTCAACGTTTTCCGCAGCGCAAGCGGCCCGCACCATTCGGTGCGGGCCGCTCTTGCTATCACATCGCCGGGTCAGGGCGTATCGTTTTTTCCGTAATATTCGCGCAGAAAGGACAAAAATGTCCGTGCGGACGTACCGGCAGCGTTCAGGGACTTGACCGCCGCGCCGAGGCGCAGCGCGATCGGCTCCTCGAGCTGGAGCACCCGCACCTGTCCCTCATACCCGACGAGGGAAAATGCCGACAGTACCGACACGCCGAGTCCGCCGGCGACCATGGACAGGATCGACCCGTCGTCCGACGCTGTGACCTCCAGCCGCGGAGTGTCCGGCGGGAGGAACGGCTCGATATACTGGTCGGGGTTGGAAAGAAACGGCTCACGCAGCAGCCGCTCGAGCGGGATGGTATCGCTCTCCCACGGAAAGTCCGGCGGCACGACGGCCACGAGCGGCGTGTCCGCCAGCGGCAGAAAGTCGAACCCCTGCGCGCGCGCCTCGTCCACGAGGGCGAGCTGGATCTCCCCGCTTGCGAGCGCGGCAGGCAGCTCATCACCGCGCACGAGCACGTCCATTTTGATCTCGGGGTGCAGCTCGCGGAAGGCACGCAGCAGCTCCGGCAGACGCGCGCGGGCAATGCTCGCAAAGCAGCCGATGCGCAGCGTGCGCGTGCGCGGGTCGTTCTGCTCGGCAGCCTCCTGCAGGAGCGTGTCGCACGCGCAGACCACGTTCTGAATATAGGGCAGCAGATGTTTGCCCGCGTCCGTCAGGCGGATGCCCTGACTGCCGCGCTCGAGCAGCGTACAGCCGACTTCGGCCTCCAGTTTGTTGACCAGGTGTGTCATGGCGGACTGGGTATAGCCCAGCCGGGCCGCCGCCTTGCTGAAGCTGCCGCATTCGACCGCCGTGAGCAGTGCCCGCAGTTTTCCGTCGTCCATATGCTGCCTCCTTTACCGGGATCTTTTTTTCATCATACCACGATTTCTGGCAAATCAACCGATAAAATTTTTTGACCGACATCATTCGACTTTTTCATATCCCCATGAACAACTCTCGTTTCTCATTTATCAAAAAGAATGATATCCTATATTCGGAAATCGAAAGGGCCGCCCGCATCGGGCGGCAAAAAGGAGAGGACTCATGAAAGAGACGAAAAATCGGGCGCTGCGCGACATCGTCGTTGTTGGTTTCGCCCTGTTTTCCATGTTCTTCGGCGCCGGGAACGTCATCTTCCCGCCATACCTGGGCATGGAATCCGGCCCGCAGTGGCTGGCCGGATTCAGCGCGTATTTTATCGCGGATATCGGGCTCGCGCTCGCGGCCATGTTCGCGCTGCTGCGTGTCGGCAGCAGCGAGGCCGTGCTCCAGCGCGTCGGCCGTGTGCCGTCGGAGGTCCTCATGTGCGCGATCATTCTGTGCGTCGGCCCCATGGTCGCCATCCCGCGCACGTCGGCCAGCACGTTTGAAATGGCCATCGCCCCGAACCTGCCCGGCGTGTCCGCCGTGGTGTTCTCGGTGCTGTTTTTCGCGCTCATCCTCGCGCTGTGCATCCGCGAGTCCGCCGTGGTGGACATCGTGGGCAAGGTGCTCACGCCGCTGCTGCTCGTCGGCCTTGCGGCCATCATCATCAAGGGCGTCGTCACGCCGCTCGGCACCATCGCGCCCGAGGCGAAGATCGACAGCGCCGTCGTCACCGGCGTCAAGGCCGGCTACCAGACCATGGACGCGCTCGCCGCGCTGCCGTTCGGCATCCTCGTGCTGCAGAGCGTGATCGACAAGGGCTACACCGAGTCGGGCAAGAAGTTCCGCATCATGAGCGGGTCGTCCATTCTCGCGTGCGTGCTGCTGCTGGCGGTCTATATGGGCCTTGCCTATCTCGGCGCCACCGTTTCCGCGCAGTACGACCGGTCGATCGGCCGCGCGCAGCTCGTCATGGCCATCGTCGAGGCCCTCATGGGCAAGACCGGCATGATCATCTTCGGCATCGTCGTCGGCCTCGCGTGCATCACGACGGCCGTGGCGCTCACCAGCTCCGCCGCCGCGTATTTTGCCAAGCTCTGCCGCGGCAAGGTGTCGTACAAAGTGTTTGTCATCGCGATCTGCGTGTTCAGCGCCGTCGTGTCGAACCTCGGCCTCGACCGCATCGTGGCCGTCGCCGCACCGGTCCTGGATGTCGTCTATCCGCCTACCCTCGTCCTCATTTTCATTTCGCTTGCCGTGCCGCGGCTGCCCGACCGCATCAGCCGCGGCGCGGTCATCGGCGCGCTGCTCATGAGCATCCTGTGCACGCTCGATGGCTATGGCGTGCCGCTCACGTTCCTGCACAAGCTGCCGCTGTTTGAGCTGGGCTTCGCGTGGGTGCTGCCGTCGGTGCTCTTCGGCGCCGTGGCCGCCGTGCTGCCGCACCGCAGGGAGAAAGCGGGCAAGGCTGAGCCCGCCTGCGCCGGCGGCAAGCAGGGGTAACTGCTCCCTGTGCAAAAAATCCCCTCGGAACAACGTTCCGAGGGGATTTTTTGCTTGGAGCACGTCAGCCGGCTAATTGGGAGACTGTGCGCTGTCTGGCGCCGGACTGGATGCGGTGCCGTTGTCTTTGGGCGGCGCATCGAGATCAATGCTCATAATTTGATTGCCTTCATATTTGAGCGAAACATGCCACCCATCGCCGTTGTCGGCAGTATAGTAGTTGTCGCCCTTGCTGTAATTTACCGTATATGCATACCGAATCCGCGATGATCCGCGATCTCTCTCAGCACCGGAAGCGGAACGCTGCGGCCGGATCTGTGCGCTTTTTTGCGGCCGTTCATCCGGAAGCGGCATGAGGGAAAAAGCAAAAAAATAACCGAATCACCATGTGGTGATCCGGTTATTGGCACGCCGTGAGGGATTCGAACCCCCGGCCTTCTGGTCCGTAGCCAGACGCTCTATCCAGCTGAGCTAACGGCGCTTAGTGCGCTCCTAACGCAGAAGGAATCCCTGAAAAGCTTGATACTCCAGTGTTTTTACGCATTTATTATACCGTAAATATTCCAAAAATGCAAGCGCAGCGAAGGCAAACCAGCTGCGCATATTTGGCCGCGAGCGCATCAGCTGTGCGCTTTTTGTGCGCTGGGAATCAGATGGGCGGGGTGCTTAAAACGAACTGTGCAGATGCAATATTCGGCTTTGCTTGTAGGTGGTTGACTCATGCACTGGCCTGAGAATTGACGATTGATTCCTCCGAAAAAATTGCTCTGTATCCATGGCGAGCACACTTGTTTGCGATGGTACTATTCATACGATTGTGTTTTTTGATTGAGTTTTGGCTGACGAGCGCAGCGAGCAGGCAAAATTCAAGCGAGCAGAACGTGCTGCGCTGCAAGCCTGGCGCCGACACGCAGTGTTGGCTGCTGGGGGTGAATTTTTTCGGTATAAAAGGAAACGTGAAAGCTTTCCCCCAGTTTTGCGTTTTGGCCGTCCTGATCCTTGTGATGACATAGTTTAGGCTTACCGTGCGCCGGCAGATTTATTTCAGCGAAAATACGCAGGCGTTTAATCGCCGTTGAGCCCGGTAATGGTTTGCCTTTGATTCAATTGGAAGATGAATTTCTCAAGGCGGAATGAGTACTGCATTGCAAATTGTACATCCGGTTTTTCAAAATCCAGCCCCGTCATGTTGCTGATTTTTTGCAAACGGTAACTCAAAGTGTTCCGATGCAGGAACAGTTCCGCTGCCGTCTGTGCATTATTAAAGCCGCAAGCAGTATAAGTTTCCAGCGTTTCATAGAGCTGACTGCCGCTTTGCTTATCATATTTGCGCAGCAGTGACAGTGCCGGATGGCAGCAGAGACTCAAGCGTTTCAAATCGCGCGGATGGTCAACAATGTCATAGAATGCCAGCCTTCGATATTCAAACACGTTCCCGGGAATGTCCAGAATGGAGGCCAATCGTATCGCTTTGGCCGCCTGCTCATAGCAGGATTTTGTGTAATTGATTTTGGAATAGGGGTTGCTGATACCGGCGATCGACTCGTGCTCGTCACAGAATTCTATGATCTTGTGCATCAGCTCCGATTCGATCTGTAAACTGTTTTCTGCCACAGGGATCATGGAAACAATGGATTTGTTGTAATAAACGGTTCTTGCAGTTTCAAAAATTTCTTGAAACTGTCGGCACAATTTGTTCTGCACATGGCTCTCCGTAGAAAAATAGCGAGGCTTCACCAGAACTAGGGACATTCGCTTCGGAAACTGTATCTGCGCGGCGTTGATGCGCGCCTGAATCTGCTCCAAGGGAATCCCGTTGAGCAGGTCTGTCATAAAATCCGTCACGACCCGGCTGCGTACCACATCCATGTTCTGTTCTTTCAGAATCAAATCTGTCGTAATTTGCGTGATGAGCGGCAGGACGCTATAACAAAGCGGATCGAACGCTCTTTCTCCTTGAATCATGAATATGTAACCATACAATTCGCCTTGGAGAATAATCCGATTGGAAAGATAAAACAAATGATTGTCAATACAATGACGAAGGAAAGGCCCGTTTCCGCCTTCTTCACCATGCTGTGATTTGACATCTTTGATGTGCTCGATAAACAGCGGCGGACAATAGCCGTTCTTGATGCTCTCCTGCCAAACGGGTTCGTCGACCTGGAAAGGAATCGAATTGGAAATGACTTTCCCGGACATGTCAATGATGGCAATGGAAGTGTTCAATGCATTGCCCACATTTTCCAGCATGGCACCGATCCCTTTGCCGCGCATGACCGCATTGAGCATTTGAATATAAATGTCCTGCAGTTTATAGTTGGAATGGAGTAGTTCCTCCGCATCCTCCAAAAAAATGCTCATTTCCTTCTCTGGCATCTGGATCGTGTTGGGGATCAGCTGTTCAGATATGAAACTGGACTCCCCGCAGAAAATCAGATTCCGAGGCAATTTTCGATTGTGCAGAGTAGACAAATCATATGTAAAATAGACAACATCGGATTTTGGCTGCTGCGCTTGTTGCAAATCAGCTATACTTTCCAACGAGTAGACCTGTCGATTATCATAACAATGTTTGTCAAAAGTGTCGTGTTTTTTCTCTAGTTCAGAGACCAAATCCAGAAACATCATGGTTTGTCACCTCATTCACAATACTATGCGATTTCTCCGACAAATGCAAGAGCGAAATGATAATTGTGCGCACTGCACAATTTTTGATTTCACTTTTAGGCCGCGCGCACGTTAACAAGTTAACAATCTCGCTATATACTCAAGTTGTGCACAGGAAAACGACTGTGCCGTGCCAGGGAAACCCGAATGCTATCTTCTTATCTGGTTTCCAACTCGTAAAACTGAAGTGATCAGGAGGTTATGTATGTATGAAATACGAAAAGCTTTTTGAAAAGGGCAAAATCGGAAAACTCACAATTAAAAACCGCATTGTCATGCCCCCCATGGGCACTGGCTTTGCCGCTGCGTCCGGCGAAGCATCTGAAGAAATCACGCGCTATTACGAAGAGCGCGCGAAGGGCGGTGTCGGTCTGATCATCACGGAGGTCTGCCGTGTGGATGAACTGTCCGGCGTTGCACAGCCGTGTCAGCTGCGCGCAACGGATATGGACGTGATCCCCAGTTTTACCCGTATGGTGGATCGTGTTCATGCATATGGCACCAAGATGTTCATGCAGCTGCATCACCCCGGCAATGAGGCTTTCCCAATCACGCTGCACGGCAATCCGGTCATTGGCCCCTCTCCCGTGATGTGCAAGACCGTGGGCGTTGTGCCAAAGGAAATGACGACGGCGGAAGTCGAGGCCATGGTCAAGTGCTTCATCAAGGGCGCCGTCATTGCCAAGACCGCCGGGTTCGACGGCGTGGAAGTCCACGCTGCGCACGGCTATCTGGTCAATCAGTTTATGTCGCCCCACACCAATCACCGCACGGACAAATATGGCGGCGACTTCTTCAACCGCATGCGTTTCGCCACAGAAATTATCGTGGGTATTCGCTTTGCCTGCGGCGCTGACTTCCCGATCTCCGTTCGTATGGACGGAACCGATTTCTGGGATGACGGTATGGACGAAAAGGAATGCCAGCACATCGCGCGGTACCTGGAGAGCATTGGCGTTGCCAGCCTGAATATCTCCTCCGGCAGTTATGAATCCGGCTGGTCCATCATTGAGCCCTATACGTTTAAGGAGGGCTGGAAAAAGCACCTGGCCAAGGGCATCAAGGAGAGTGTGCACATTCCTGTGATCGCCGTCAACACAGTTAAGCATCCCGCTTTCGCAGAGCAATTGCTGGAAGAGGGTGTCTCTGATTTCGTTGGCATCGGTCGTGGAAATCTTTGTGACCCCGAGTTCGCCAACAAGGCAAAGCGCGGCGATGATGCGCGTATTCGCAAATGCATCGGCTGCCTGAACTGCTTTAAGCAGTCTGGCGTCGGGCGCGCAATTGAATGCGCAGTCAATCCGCTGCTGGGACGTGAAACTTATCGCGGCGATGACAAACTGATCAAGGACGGAAATCAGCAGACCGTTGCCGTCATCGGCGCCGGCCCTGCCGGTTTGCAGGCAGCCATCGTTCTGGCCAAGCGCGGATATAAGCCGGTCGTGTTTGAAAAGTCTGACTCTATCGGTGGTTCTATGAAGCTAGCTTCTCAGCCGCCCTGCAAGGAGATGATCGGCGAGTTTATTGACACTCTGAAGCTTGAAGCAGAGGATCTTGGTGTTGAAATCCGCCTGAACACGCCCGGCACTGTAGAGGCAGCCAAAGCGATCGGCGCTGTCGGTGCGATTGTTGCCGCTGGCGGCACAAAGATTTGCCCGCCTGTTCCGGGGATTGAAAAGGCTGTTTCTTACGAGCAGGTTCTTACCAAAGATGTGGAGTTTACCGGTAAGAAGATCGCAGTGATCGGCGGCGGCCTGACCGGTCTGGAAACGGCAGAATATCTGGCGGCGAAGGGCAATGAAGTGACCGTGATCGAGATGGCCCCCGCGGTTGGCACCGCAATGTACCGCAGCGTAACTGCCGCAGTCGTTGGCAACATCGAAAAAGATGGCGGTCACATCATGACCAGCCATATGTTCAAGGGCGTGAAGGACGGCGCTGTTGTTGTGAACAGTCTTGCGAGCGGTTATGACCTGGATGTGCCGGCGGACGCTTGTGTCATTGCAATGGGCGTTCATCCCGATGAGACCATCGCGGATGCCTTTGAGGCTGCATTTGACCGTGTGGCCGTTGTTGGCGATACCGCAAATCCCGGAAACATTGCGGATGCAACCAGCTCCGGCTATGCAAAGGCATTCGTATTTTGATTTGCTCAGAAAGGAGTATGCATAATGAAAGAATTTAAGGATAAAGTTCTTGTCGTCACCGGCGGCTCTCGCGGCATCGGAAAAGCGATTGCCGTGGAAGGCGCAAAGCGTGGTATGAAAATTGTTCTCAATGATATCGACGGTGACCAGCTGGCCAAGACCTGCGAAGAAATCAAGGGCATGGGTGTGGAATGCATCGGACAGCATGCGGATATTTCCCTCTATGAAAACATTGAGGCCTTGCTGAAATTGGCGATGGACAGCTTCGGACATGTGGATATGCTGGTCAATAATGCCGGCTGTGCGGTTTCCGGTGCTATCTGGAAGCTGCCGAAACAGGATATTGACTGGATCACGGAGCTGAATTTCCTGAGCCACCTGTATGGTATGAAAATTTTCCTGCCGCAGATGATCGCGCAGGGCACCCCCTGTGAAATTGTCAATGTGGAGTCGACCGCCGGTCTGATGACCTCCGGAAAGGCAACCATGTATCATGCAACCAAGGCCGCCGGTGTTGCTGCATCTGAGAGTGTATATATTGCCATGAAGGAGCAAGGATACCCCATCCACATCCACTGTCTGGTGCCCGCTTACGTAAAGACGACCATTCATCTGGCTGATCTGCATCGTCCGGAGCGCTTTGCCATGAACGATGACCCCTACTATACCAGCGACGAGTACAAAGCCGGACAGATCCGCGGTGAGCGGGGCGTCATGAGCGGTATTCCCGATTGGTATGTCGGTGAATGCGTGTTTACGGCCGTGGAAGATGAGAAGTTCTACATCTTCACGCATCCGGAATCTCAGGTAGTTGCGCAGCCGCGCGTGCAGCGTCTGGCATCTGGCATTAATCCGCAAACCTGATACAATATAAATATAGACGTTCCCCGCGCCTGAATCGTGGGAGCGGGGAACATTTGAAAATGCTGATAGGAGGCGTATACAATGTTTACTGCTTACAAAGATGCGCACGTTGTTGTGACTGGCGGCGCAAATGGCATCGGTAAGGCTCTGGCACTTGGCTTTGCAAAACGCGGCGCAAATGTCGCCGTTGTAGATATTCATGGTGATGAGGCAAAAGCTGTTGCAGCCGAAATCACTGCAATGGGATGCAAAAGCATCGCCATTCAGGCGGATGTGAGCGTGTTGGACGAGTGTGCCAAAGTGTATGATACCGTGATGGATGCGTTCGGCCGCTGCGATGTTCTGGTGAATGATGCCGGCGTATCGGCACTGTCCGATGTGGAGCACATTCCGGAAAAGGACTTGCGCTGGGTGTTTGAGACCAACGTTTACTCCCACTGGTTCATGATGCAGAAATTCCTGCCTCAGATGCGTAAGCAGGGCACGCACTGCCAGATCTTGAATGTTTGCTCCATTGCCGGTCTGATTTCTATGAACGGTGCGCCTGCATACTTCAGCTCCAAGCACGCTGCCGTAGCGCTGTCTGAATGCGTGTACAAGCAGCTGAAGGCTGAAAACGCGAATATCGACATCTCTATCTTCTGCCCTGGATATGTCCAAACGGAAATGCACCTGACCGATCGCCATCGTCCTGAGCGCTTCGCTATCCACGATGACGAGCCGTACTATCACACGGAGCAGTACGCCGGCATGGTTGCATTCAACAAAATGCTTCTGGACAGTGGGGCTCCGCTGGATATTGCAGTTGAAACCATCTTTACTGCTCTGGAAAAAGAACAGTTCTACATCCTGGACAGCGCCAAATACGAGCGTCTGCTGTGTGAGCAGGGCGTATTTGAGGCGGAAAAAGTTCGCCCCGTGGACTTCTATACGCTAAATTGACCACCACTTCCCGATTGGAGGAAATGAAAATGGGAGAACAAATCAAAAAGAAATTCTTGCTCTATTTCAGGCTGATGCTCCTCGTCTGGATCGTAATTGCAAACGCAATTCTGCACGTGATCAACTTTCAGTACAGTTGGCTCATTTTCATCAGCAATATCATGCTGTTCACAATGGAAGAAGGAACCGTCAATGATCGGTTTATAACCGTTGAATTGGGCGGACTCGTGGGACTGGTTCTGACAGCGCTCACGCTGCTTGCCGTGACTGCGTTGACCTCCGTTCTTGGCAGCCTGTTTGGCTTCCTGATTCCTCTTGCGATTGTGCTGTTCATTTTGATTGTCCTGCACCCCTATGCGCCGAAGGTTTTGAACAACGTGGGTTTTGCATATCTGACTTGCGCTTGTATCGACACCACTGCCTTCGCGACCCATATCCCCCTGTTTTTCGGAACCTTTATCGTCGGCTCTCTGATTTTTAACGGTGTATGCATTTTGCTGATGAAACCGGCACAGGCACTCGCGGTAAAAACAGTAACAAAAGCCGAGAACGCAGCAACCTGATTCCGGCCCTCCCGGCCACGGCTTTCTAAACAATCCAATTCGCTAATATGGGCGTCCTTTTCGACAGGGCGTCCATGTTTGTGTTTTTAATGGAAAATGCTTGTGCGATTCCAATTTTTGTACGCTCAGTAAGCGACAGACCGTGTAGAAATTGCATCTATTTCTGCTTCCGAAGC
>ENA-UERN01000165-UERN01000165.1-human-gut-metagenome-genome-assembly--contig:-NODE-165-length-81620-cov-12.807169_pt1 | contig 81620 bp, 92 predicted proteins | sample MGYA00242950_ERZ507950 | MGnify/ENA primary metagenome ERZ507950 (study PRJEB26167, sample SAMN06115515) | human gut metagenome | host: Homo sapiens | place: China:Ningxia | collected 2014-11-26...
ATTCCCTTGCTGTTCACTTCTCTATCGACTTGCGCAACTTCCTCACGCTTGATAAGGGCCTTGCAAATATCATCGTAGTGTTGCATCAGCCACTCATTGGACATTTTTGAGAATTTGGCCAAGTCATCCTCCACACCGAAAATCCAGTTGCCATAGTGGGTGCTCTCGCTACCGTGCTCCACCATGTAATTCACGATTTCTTTCACTTTCAGTTCGTCCATAATGCTTTCTCCTTACATTATTATAATAGGGCTTCCGCCCGTGGTGGGTCAGGCAGGATTTGAACCCGCGATCAAGCAGTTATGAGCTGCCAGCTTTTAACCCGGCTAAGCTACTGACCCAAATAAAAAGAGAGCCTGTGCTACACCACAAGCCCTCTTCAAAAATATAAAACCGAGCCGTCACCTCAGAGAACGCCAATTGCGACGTGGGCACTCACCGGCTGGTGCATTCAACCAAGGACCGACCTTGGCACTCGGAAATATCAATTAGACGAAGCGATTCAGACGTTTCGTTACGACATCCGGCGCAACATAGGTGATGTTGACCAGATATTGCGGCACACCGTAGATCTTTGCCGTGTAGTTCTCGACAATGCAGCCGTCGAACTCCTTGCTTTCGTCGTAGACGCCGATAAACGCATTTGCATCCGCCATCATCTTGATGGATTCGCCGAGATACCACAGTCGCTGATGCTCGCACTCAGGAGCACGGTCTTCGATATAAGTCGGGATCACCTCGAACTCCGTATCGAAAACTGCTTCTGCAATTCTGTGCATCTGCTCCATCGTTGCTTTGATTTCTGCATCTGTGCGACCGCGCATCGGGCAGCTGATAAACAGTTTTTCCATGTATCCTCCTTAGTACGGCAAATCGTTGGGCTCAGCCATATCTGCGTCGGGTGCAGCATCGCGGTGCGTATAACGCTCTGCATACGGGTCTGCGTCCTCATCCTGCTCGACGTACATCACATCGGCATACAGGGTATACTCACCGGGGCTGTTGCGCTTCTCCACGAGATTTGCCTGGCAGCAGACGTTCTTAACGCGGATAAAGTCCAGCTGGCCGATGGTCTCCGGCGTGCACAGAAGGCGCTTGCCCTGCAGAGTGATCCAGTAGACGTGCGGCGGCCACTTGGAGTCCATGTTGACCGTGACCGGGACGTAGTAGGTCGGCACGAACGGTTCCTCATAGGTGTAGTTCGGGTTGGGCTTGGTCTGCTTGACATTGATGCCCATGTCCATCATCTGGCGTGCCTGCTCCACCGTAGGAATCACAATGTTAACGCGGCGCTTGTCCGAACCGAAACGGTCACGGGCAGGGTCACCCGAGAAATTGGTCTGGTAAATAAAACGGGTATCGTCAATATTAACTTTCTGACGCTTCTGGAACATAAATATCAAATCTCCTTACCTTGTATATAATGTGTTGTAGTTATTGAACGGCGTAGAGTGCTCAACGTATTCGTCGATCAACCGGCAGCCAGCCTTGACTCGGACTCCTCCGTCGGAATCTTTTGCTTCAGCCCGATATGCCATGCAGCCTTGCTCATAGCAGTCCATAAACTGACCTTTTTCATGTGCCGAATACTCGCTCTCGTACTTCTGAAACGGACATTTCATCTTCACTCGCCTCGTTCAGCCTTTGCGGTAATCATGTGGGCGAGTTCGTGTACGGTCTTGGATGCGATGGCCGCGGCCTGATTCAGACCGGCCATCATGTCCGAGATCGAACCGACAGAGCCAGGTTCCTTCTTTTTCTTATTGGAGTACTGCTTGAAGACCTTATGGAAACGGTTATCGTTACCTGCCATCTTCTTGACAATGGCCATAGCAAGCCCCTTTTCCATGTCGAACGCATCTTCCGGGCCGCACTTTACCACGGTTTTGGTCCCGTCAGACCACAGGACGACCGTTGCCGGATCATTGAAGATGACTTTGCGGATGCTGACACTGCACATGCCAAACTTCACAATATCATTCTTCTCGGCACGTTCAGTGGACTGGCGAGAAAAATTGTAAGGAACTTCGTTGTATCCACCGTAGCGAATATGCCAGCTATATGGGCTATCCCGAATGATGTCGCCCCGAGCAAAACGCATCGTGCGTCCATTGAGAAGAACAACCTCAAGGATCTGATCATTTAGCACATTAAAATAGTCGACGATGCCGATTTTATTGTTTTTCGCATCATACAAAGTCGTCATTTATCTCACCTCATAATTTCTTGCAGCTTCGTCCTGAATATCATTCCAGGGCATATCGGGCTTCTGCCAGGGTGGTTCACCGGTGTCATCTGCGGTAAACCACTCCATGTCGCCGTACTTTGCAATGGCGTCCGCAGCATCGTTGACCATTGCATCAAAATAAGAACGGTCCACAGCTTCTTCCAACCGAAGTTCATGGACCATCTCACTTTCCAGCCAGCGATATCCCTTAGTGCCTGTCACAGCAGCGTAGGTTTTCTCGCCGGCATCGTTCACACCGGACTCCCGGAGCAGCAAAGCACCGCCATTTCCGGGGCGAATCGGGCAGAACTGTCCGACACGGCCCACGAAAATATAATTGTGTTCGCCTTCCGGCAGGTCCTCGTTCTTGTCCAGATAGATGGCACCCTTGGAAACCGTCTTGGTCTGGCAGAGATCTTCAAAGACAATGGGTTCCTTCGAGAACAGAGTCTTGAACACATACGGAACTTGGAACTGAGTGCCGGTCGCCGTCCATTCCTTGCCGTGCTCTCCGTTCTTCTCCGGAATATAACCGTATTGACCCTTGCACTGGTCCGCATCCATGTACCGGGCAATGTACACAGCGTCGTTCACAAGGCACATTTTCTCGTATGTAGCCTCGTGCTCGAAGGTGTAGCCGTATTTCTCCGCAAACTTCATACAGAAATCAATGATTCCCTTGGTGGCGTTCGGGATTTTGATTGAATCCGTCTTTATGTGCGCCACCTTAAATCCACGCTGCTGCACCTCGTCCTGCAGAGTACGCATGAACAGAGCACCACGCAGTGCCACAATGTTGTTTGCGTTCTTCGGATTGCGGAAGGGGTTATCAAAGGTCGCGCTGGTCAGGCCGTAGACCGAGTTGATGGCGATTTTCAATGCCTGTGACAATGCCTTTGCCTGCTTCGGGTCGTCAAGGTACTTGGCCAGCTTGCCGTTGAACAGCTGCTTTGCCTTGTCGTACTCCTTGTGCTTGACGTAGATACGAACATCCATCAGGTCGTTGAAGTTCTTGGTGTACTCGCCGAAGTAGTTCAGAGCAACGGCCGAATGTGGATGCAGGGATGCCACGTCCAGCAGGGCGATGTTATAGTACATATCGGGTTCTGCATAGACGTAACCGCCAAGACCCAGATCAGTCCCGCGGAACATGTTGTGCATCCGGCCATCCTCGCCGCGCACCCATTCGTACCCCGGGAAGGCATTGACAATGTTCTTGTCGGTCAGAATATCGGGCTCGACCTCAACAATATCATCGCTTTTGCCGGTTGCCAGATCGGTGTAGACCAGTCTCGGGTGCTTTTCCCTGCCGAATATAATTCTGGTGGTCAGGCTGTTGGTCGTGTCGTTGACCGTCATGCCCGCAATATCTGCCAGAATTTCCCGGGCAATGAAGTCTGCGTGCCGTGCGTTGAAGACTGCCTCGGTCGCAATGACGTCGTTGTCGCAGTATTCTGCAACCAGATCCCACTTCTCTTCCGGCACAGGCTGGTCCCACGGCAGACCGAGTTCCTGATGGTGGATGCCCAGCTCGATTTCAAACTTCTTCAGGCCCTGCTTCTTGGCACTGAAGTCGTAAATATCCGTGTACGAGAAGTTGTACGCCTCACCGAAGAATCCCGTATGCTGGTTGATGATCTGCTGGGACAAGTCGTAGATTGCCTCAATCGACCACCCAATCATGCGGGCATAGAGGATATGGTTATCGTACTTGCGGTTGTTGAAGCCAATCAGGCGATACTGCGACAGCACTGCAATATCTTCCGCACTGGGGTTGATCATGCGGTGAACGGTCGGCTTGTCCTCGCCCTGAAACTTCCAGTTGACCAGCAGCAGGTTCGGGAACACCTCACAGTCAAAGAATACGATGGGTGCTTCCGTGTCGAGTGCCGCTGTCTGCTCCTTCGACTTGAAGTGCATCTTGGACACGATTTTAAGGCATGCGTCTGCCTGATTCGTGCTGGATGCAGCAAAGCCGAGGATGCTGTTGCGCATGTCATCCACATCATAGGTAAGGTCGCTGTTGTAAGCGTCTTCCAGAATTTTGTAGATGAAGTCGATGGACGGTTTGGTATAGGGATGAATTTCCTTATTGAGATTGCGCATGATGAGGATTCGCAGCGCTTTCTCGCTCTGGACGCGATCGGTGCTTACCATTTTTTCTCCCTTCATCGGTAAACCGGAGCTGATGGACGCTACCGGAATATCATTGCATTGTGAGAGCTTCCTCCGCAGTGAGCTCTTGCCTGTGAACACCTTGACCTCGATGTGCTCGTCAAATATCCGGCTGAGCTTCGATGCATCGCCCGAGTAAATATAATGCAGGTGGATGCCTGCACCGGATTTGCTAAGCTCTGCATAGGTCCTCGGCCATTTGCTTGCTGCTTCGAGGTTTCTTTCAAAGGACTTCTTGCCGTCCTCGCCCGGAATATCAAAGTCGATGACGATGTGGTTCTCCGGCACCTTCAGATAATGCAGCCTGCTCGTGTCCAGATCAGCCAGCTTCGTGCGCACGTTCTCCCATTTCTGGGTCGGCGTGCCATTTTCGTTGGCATACTGGGCAGGCAGGTCTTTGCAAATATCATCCAGAACCGAGTGTTGCACCTTGAAATCGATCCACGACTTCGGCTTTTCAGGTTCCTGGGTACCGAAATCCGATTTTTTATCGAACTTTTCGGTCTTGAACCCGCTGTAGTAGCTTCGGATGCGTTCACCTGTCTCAGTGTTGACACGCTCCTTGTAATCGCGGAAGTAGTTCATGATTTCTTCCTTGAACACACGCCGCGAACACATATAGGGAACGTTGGTGCTGGTGCAGAAGTTCTTGTACATCTCCCACGCCACCTGCAGGGAAACGCCATCTTCCTTCTTGAAGACGTAGTAACTGTCCTCCATGAAGTTGTAAATATCATTCGAGGCACTCAGCATACGAATTGGAATATAATCGTCGTATGCATGCTTGTTGTTCTCGTAGACATTCTTGCAATACCACGCGATGGCCCCCAGCTCGAAATCGATTTGAGAAACCAGCTCATCGTATTTCTTCACGGGCACCTTGTTACCGGTCGGTTCCACATCAATCAGACGCCGAACGATACCCGATTTCGCATTAGTGATGCGCACCGGGTTGTTGGTGCCGAGGATGAGGAAGCACTTGAACCGGTTCTCATAGGATGACTTGAACTTCTCGTTGACCGTCATGCTTTCGTGAGAGACCAGCGAGTTGATGCGGGTGTTGTCCTCAATCCTGGACAGGTCGCCGTCGTGCTGGATCGCGATGAGCGGATTTGAGCGAAATGCTTCCAGCGCAAAGGCATTTGATGAAGAGCCCAGCGCTTTGGAATCGAACGCCGAGTAATATCCAGTGAACATCTTCTGGATGATGTTAATGACGGTAGATTTACCCGTGCCGGGAGCGCCATACATCACAAGGAACTTCTGCAGCTTTTTGGAGTCTCCATTCACGATAGCTCCAATGGCCCACTCGATCTTCATGCGCTCACTCGGCGCATACAGAACGCTCATCAGCTCATCCCAGGCCTTGATACTCCCATGCTCCAGCGGATAGTTGAGGGTCTTGGAAGCGTAATCCTCTTTCTTCACCGGAGTATTGGAGAATATCAATTTTTCGTCCAACATGACAAAGGAGTCTCGCATCTGACGCTGGCAATACCGGTGCCAGATGTCAATCATCCCGGACTCCGCATCCCACACATTGCGTAACTATCGAGCTCCCGGTCGATGAGCTGAATCGCGTCCTGCTCGTCCGTAGACCACAAGCCACGTTCTTCCATCCAAAGTGCATAGAAGTCCCCGCCTCGGATCATCAAGTCCTTGGAATGCTTGATGATGAATTTGGGATAGATTTCAATCACCCCGTGCTTACCCGTCCTGCGGGCAATGAAAAGGAAATCAATCATGGGTAATCAATTTCCTCCTTTCTTCGAGGTAAATATCAATCTTCACTCAGCGTTGCGTGGCCGTCGCAGTGGACAGACTTCTTTGCATCCTTCTTTGCCAGATCATCCAGTTCGGACTTCAGCTTGTCGCACTGCTCGGCCAGCTCGTCACGCTCCTTGCGGGCATCAACGGCCTTCTTGCATTCCAGCCACAGCATTTTACCGCCGAAATACCCGATGCCCATCAGGCCGAGGATGATCAGGTTCTTCTTGAACAGCTTGCTCTTGCAGCGGTCTAACGCGCATTCGGTCTGTGCGAGCTGATAGTAAATGTTGGTTTCCATAGTTAGTCCTCCTCAAACATCATTTTCATTCAGATACGCCATCATCTGGTACCAGATATCAAGCGTACGCATATCCTCTTTCGGGTTCTGCAGCGTGAAGAGACCGCCTGCGCCATTGGGCTGGTAGTCTCTCCGATGGAACCGCTCGATCACAAACTTTGCCAGGCTTTCGTGGAAACGGTTGTCGTCCATGGCAGCAAGACCGAGGCTCACCACCATGTTCCAGAACCACTGTCCAACACGGTTGCCGGCTTCCGGGTCTTCCATGATGTACTCTTCGCACCGGAGTGCAAGGGCGACCATCATTTCGAGCATGCTGCAGGAGCCGGTAAGGTAGTCATTGACTCGCTCATACGAAATATCATTCTCCCGAGCAAAGCGGTAGCGCAGGTCCGTTCCGTCTACCGCACGGTTTGCATCCATCTCGTTGTCGGGATGAAACTCCGCCTGCAGCAGAAACATCAGAAGCTTATGGAACGATAGGTTCCGCGGCTCCCAATCGCCGCACACCCGTTTGTAGAGCCAGTGGAAATATAAATCCCACATATTGGCTCTCATTTCCTCATTCGTCATAGTCCTCCTCTTCCCGCTCCCGATATACGTCTGCGTAATTCTGGAGCGCCTTTACGACCTCGTAGTCCTTGTGATAGGTGTGGTTGCGCACATGGATTCCGTCCGGCATAAACTTACCGATGGAGTCCAAGGCCTTCTGTCCCACAACTGCCTCGATGTCATTCACCTTAGAGCCGTCGCTGTCGTAAGCCAGTACGCCGTCCTTGTACAAGGTCAGGAAGCTGGTCTCATACTCATCATCGCAGCCAAACTCTTCCGGCTCGATGATCTCAATGGGCTCCAGTGAAGGACGGTCCGGCGTTTCCGGGTCTTTCACCTGACGATACGGGCCCGTGAGCAGATCGACCGCCTTTTTCTGTGCGGCATCGTCGATCATCTTGTCCAGTTGTTCTTTGCGCATTTTGTAGTGCTCCTGCACATCCGCAATCTGCGCTTCAGCGTACTCTTCGTACTCCTTGCGCATGCGGACGTGCATAAAATAAGCGCCAGCCGCGAAGCCGACGCCCACCAGCAAAATATCAATTGCCAGATTTCTCATAAGAATCTCCTTCTTTGACGGTCATCATGGTGAACGCCAGCCCTCCGAAAAAGAGGGAGACGCTCATCAGTACGCCGCCGATGATATGTCGTTTGCGTTGGGTATCGGTCAGATAGTCCAGAAACAGGAACATATTTTCCAAACTGTTCATGCCAAATATCCTCATTCCGAAAGGACAGCCAGACCAGAGACGAAGAATACTCCGGCCATGGCAGCGAACATATAAGATAAAGCTCTTGCGACTTTGGTCATAGCGAATCCTCCAAAAATATCAATCAGATCTTGTCGATGATGGGGCCGTCAACGTTGAAGTGGAGTACCACATTGCGGTCACCATGCATCTTGTCCAGACCGAGTTTCACGCAGTTCTGCAGGGTTTCGTTGTTCGGATCGTACAGCCATCCCACGATCTGTCCCTCCGGCTTGACGATCATCGCACCGCTGTTGTACCGTCCGATCATACGGTAGACATCATTTAGAAACAAATATCCCTGCGTGCGCAGACGGCGGTTTGCAGTGTCTTCCACCTGAGCCAGATGCCACTTGTTATACTGTGCGTCCGGCTGCCACTCGTCGATCATCTCATCGAAGATCAGATCATACGGAGAGTGCGCGCCGTCTACCTCGTCCATATAGGACTTGATGGTCTCTTCGGTGCCATCTTCATTGACGACCTTGCTTTCGACTTCGACGGCCTTGATGCCATGCTCCAGCTCAGACTGCACACGGTCGCCGAAGCGCTCAGTTACACGCTCCTTGTAGTCGCCAAAGGCCTTATCCAGCGTGACGTAGGCAGCGGTCAGAGCAGCATTGCGCTTCTGCAGGATATGATTCGATCCGAACATGCAGCCGAGGGACAGCGCGCCAAGGATCACAGACGGTGCATAGAGCTTCACGAGCTTCAGACCGGTCTGAACATAGGTCGTGGTCAGGTCCTTCTTGGCATCCTCTTCCGTGTAGGTCTCACCTTCCCGAATGACAGCCTTTCCGTCCTGCACATCGTGGATGGTTGCCACGGTGGACGTATGTGCAGCCAGAATATCATTGATCTTCAGTGTTGCCTTGCAGGCCATCACCGTGCTGGTCACAGCGCCGACAGCGCCCACGACCATGAGGATTTCCGGGCTATGTTTGCCCAGCTTGAACTTTGCCTTTGCGGCAAAACGACTGACATTAGCCATAACAGAGTTCATTTTCATAAGTATCTTTCCTTTCTTAGTTGTTGAATGCAACGGGCTTCGGCAGACGGATCACATACCCGCCGCTTACGCCCTGAACATAGGCGTTCCGCAGATCATGCCAGCCATACTTGTTGTCGGTATAATTGCTGGTCATGCCAATCAGATCGTACAAATCTGCCACTGACACACAATTGTAGGACGCCAGTGCATCAATCATCTGGCTGAGCACTTCCTCCGCATCCCCGCGGGAGGAAAATATCACATCCTGATAATTGATGGGCGATGCCACTGCCGGACGCGGAGCATTGTTCCGGTTCGAGTAGCTGTTGTAGGAAACACGGCTCGGCTGCGCGTAGTTGTTGCCGGAAGTCCCGCGCGGACGCACGTCACCGTTCAGCACACCGCTCAAGGTAGACCACACGAGATCGAGAATGATGTTTTTGACCTGAGGGATCATAATATCTTTGATGACATGATCCCGCACGGTCTTCAGGTCTTCCGCGATGAACAGACTCGCGGCCTTCTGAATATCATTCTTTTCCTTGGTCGTCACTTTGCCGGTGGTCACCTTCTCGAACTTTTTCTCGTGCTTCTCTGCGTTGCCGGCCGTGATGGAGTTCTTCGGCAATTCAATATTCGCCATTGGATTCACCTCTCAAAAATAAAAAGCAAAGAGCCGCAGATTTCTCCACGGCTCTCGCCCGAACCTTTCACATCAGTTCTCTTCTTCGGTCGTATTCTCCACGACGTCCTTGTACTCCACGTCCGTTGCTTCCGTCTTGTCTTCAACGACCTCCCACGGCTTGCGGAACTTGACGCGCTTCTTCGGCTTGTTCTCCTTCTCAGCCTTGTTCTCCGCCTTCTTTGCCTTGTGCTTTGCCACTGCAGCAACAGCTGCTCCAATAGTCAACGCCGCAACAGCAACGCCGACGCCAGCCCAAGTGTTGATGCCAGAGTTAACCTCTTCATGCACCTCATTGCTCTCCGCCGCCACGGGAGTCACTTCGTTAGAAGTCTCCTCGATAGCAACCTCGTTCATGTTGTTCATTTCGTCCATAGTAATAATCTCCTTTCAAGATTTCATAATGATGTAAACCTTATTTGGTTCCATAATAGAAGCTGATTTTTTCGCGTCTCAGGCACCGAAATAATGCGGCGGTTCCACATAATTGACAACCAAGCACGGGGTGCCCTCGTCATCCAAACGGGACGCATAGCAGGTTTCGATATACCCTCGGTCAATATCCCATCCGAGCATGTCGCCAAGCTTGTTCTGGTCAAGGCCGATCAGATCGTACCATTCGTTTAAGCTGATACGCATATCGTCCCGCAGCTGACGGTTGAACTCGTTCACAGCCTTGTCGATCTGGTTCCGAGTTGCTGCGAAATATCTCCCGCTCAGACTATCAAAGCATTTCATTTGCCCTGCGGACGAGTTCACGATGATGGCTTTCTCTTCCGGTACCTTCTGCTGCTGCTCAATGGCCACACTCTGGCGAATTTCGCGCTCCTTATCCTCGCCCACGGTCTCCAGTACCTTGTCGCGGTAGGTGCGAAGAGTGCTTTCGCTCAGGGTGTAGGCAGCAGTCAGCGCCGCATTGCGACGTGCATTCACACTGCTGGCACCGATGATGCAGGCGGCAGACACAGCAAAGCTCACTGCCGTCGGAATATAAACAGGAGCAGCGGTCTTGATGATTTCCTTTGCCTCCAGCTTTTCGACGCCGAGTTCCTGCTTCTTATCCTCCAGCAGGATCATAGCCTTAGGAGTTGCCTTAACGGCAAAAATCACAGAGGACGCAGCCCCCGCGATGCCAAGACCCACAAGGATCTCTGGGCTGTGTTTCTTTGCGCCCATCCAGAGCGCGTTTGCCAATGCTTTGAGTTTCATAATGTACCTCCATAAAATATAAAAAGGAAAGAGCCGCAGATTTCTCCACGGCTCTCGCCTTTGCACTTAGATGTGCCCATTAGCCATCAAATTGTCGAAGCGTTCGTTTTCCTCCAGCTCCAACATGATCTCTTCCTTGTGCATCAGAAACCACTGGTGGCGTGCCCAGGTAAATACCCGATACGGCTGCGCCGCGATCCACACCAACACCATAGCAATGGTGCAAAGTGTCACGCGGGCAAACTTTTTCAGTTGTACCCACAGCATACCCTCCAGCTCTTTCCAGCCTTCGCGATCATAGTTGTACTTTTCCATAATATAAATCTCCTTTCAATTTGTGGATTTATTCCATAATACAAAGAGATTTTTTCGCGTCTTCGCCAAATATCAGGTCAAAAGAAAGAGAGGCATCACTGCCCCTCAGACTTTTCGCGTTCAGCGATCTTACGGTCAACTGCCTCGTTGATTTTCTCGTCCAGCTGTTTCTCCTCAGCGAAGCCCTGCAACATCATGCAGATGCCACCACCAATCGTACCCAGCAGTCCGAGAATCTTCCAAACGTTCGCATTTTTGCCCATTTGTCTCACCTCCTTCATAATGGCAACGGAAAATTTCGCGTCAGAACGGCTCTTCAGTCGGATCGTAATTCTCCCAGTCCTTCACCGGGTCGGCCCAAGGAGTAAAATAGTAAACATCCAAACCGTCATCCGTTTTCTGTTCATAGCAGTCTACGTCCAGCCAGTAATATTCCCATTCTTCCACCATTTGGTCGATACACCAGCCTCTGTTTTCGGGGTCAGGCTGATGCTCAAGCCCGAGCATCTCGCACCATGCCTCCAGCGAAACCCCGCCATCCAGCGAGAGTTTCTTATTCAGCAGGTAGGCGGCCTCGTAAGCCTGCGCCATGGTTGCGTTGAAATATCTTCCGGTCAGCGGCTCATAGAACAACCGAACCGTGTCGCCGTTCCTGTCAAGAGGAAGTTGCTCGACCTTACGATGAATATCTTTCTCGATTTCCTCGCCCACCTGCTCTGCGACTTTCTTACGGTAGGCGCTGTAGGTCTGCTGTACGGCCACATATGCCGCCATCAGTTCCTTCTGGCTCTTCTTGTTCAGCCCGTTGGAGCCTAGGATGCATGCGATGGTGCCTGCCCCAACGATCGCCGCCGGAATATAATACTTCCAGCACTCATGCACGACCTCCTTCTTGGTCATGGGCTCAGCCTTGTTCATGTCGATCAGGCTCTGCGCCTTCGTGGTAGCCTTTGCCGTCTCCACGGCCGTCAGGACTACACCCGCAGCGGCCGCAATGGACAACAACGTTGCCCCATGGCTTTTCAGATAGCCAAATATCTTTCCGTTCAGTTTCATGGTTTTCTCCTTTCAAATTTGAAAATAAAAAGAGAAGACCCGGACTCGAACCGGGAACCTCAGCAATTAAGCAGCGCTCTACCAATTGAGCTATCTTCTCCATTAAGCAGCATGAATTTTTCGCGTCAGAGGATTCCGGCCTTTTCCAAAAGATTGACGAGCTCAGCCTCGCTCATCTCAACGTCGATGTCCAGATGCACCCGAACATTCTTGTTCTTGTCAGCGTGAGTCACACGCAGGTCGTTCAGTAAGACATTGGCCTTGCAGCCGGCCTTCTGAATTGCCTTGCCGATTGCGGCTGACACCACCCGGCGCAGAAACAGCGATTGAATGTGCATAATGTCCTCCATTTTGAAGTTCTCCTTTCAAGATTAAAAATAAAAAAGGCAGAGGGCGAATCTTTTGTCAGATTTCGTGCTCTTCCTTGTTTGCCTTCTGATACTCTTCCAGTTCCTTGTGTTCCTTCCACTTCTGCCAAACCAGCACCATGCCAAAGAGTGCGCAATACACTCCGGCTACAATACCGCTCAGTTTAAAGTAAGTTCCCCAAGTCCAGGGTTTGTTCATAAAGTCCTTCATAGCTTTCATAAGTTTTCTCCTTTCAATGTAAGCCCTCTTACCTCCATAATAGAAGCTGAAATTTTCGCGTCTGAAAAAAGAAAGAGCCCATGTTTTCGCATCAGCTCTTCTCCGGGACGACCCAACTCAAGTTGTGTATAACCGGTCTATCGTGAAATATCAGTCTTTCGACGGCCGGAATGCCCGACACAACAACCATACAATAAGCGTTACAATTGCCATTGCTATTGCTGTCATGATCATCTGCCCAACCGTAATCGAATAATTCCAAATTTTCTTAAAAATAGATTCTTTCATATTACTTCTCCTTTTTTCTGGGCCTTTGTCCCATAAAGCACGGAGAATTTTTCGCGTTTGGACAAAAGAAAAGAGCCTACGATTTCTCGTAAGCTCTTGCCTTATCAAACGATATCTCTATCTCTCTGTTTTACCTTTACGCTTCCAATTGCGCCTACCAGTTTCAACAGTTCAAAATCACGCACCATACCTGCAAAGTCTATCATGTCAACTTCAGCTTCCCAGTTTGATCGCACTCCGTTAGGTCCTCCACAGGAACCAAGCCAATGCATCTTTCGGTCAATTTCCTCCCGATTCATTTTGCTGTTCCGATGGATTACCTCCTTCAGAATGCTCCCACTGTTGCTTCCGCCAGCAATAGCCTTTACAACGATCGTCATTTTGTGTCTCAGCATAATAGTTTCTCCTTTCATGTAAACACAGAAATTCTCGTTTCCATAATAGGCGCTGAATTTTTCGCGTTATGGCAAAAAGAAAAGAGCCTACGATTTCTCGTAAGCTCTTTCGCAAAATATCAAGCTGTTCTCTTTATTTCGATGCTATTCTCATATAGCTCGTGGGGTGCGACATCCTGACCTTCTGGCCATTCGATACCGCTTCCGTCAGGCAATAGTTCCACTCTGTTGAAATATCCATCATTTTGTAGCATGCTGTACCAAGAACCTGTAGCATAGGGAGCAACATCGAACAGTCTTACTTCTCCGGTTTCATAGTACAGTCGTAATTTCATCTGAGCAATCGGCTCAACTTTTGTCAGTCTTGGTTGCAGCATCTAAAATCACGCTCCTTACTTCAGGGGATCAATGCGGAAAAACTGTTCGCCGTTGCTCAACAGCTTCCAGTTCGCCGCTAGATCGTCTTTATGGATCTCCATCCATGCATCCAAGAGTTTCATCTGACTGCGCGGGATCTTTCCTTCGAGAACAGTTCCGTCCAATGCAACAACAACTTCTTGCCCAGAATACTCAGCGTGGATGTGCGGCATATTATGTTTACCACCCATTTCTCGATACATCCGGACAATAATTCCGTAGAACATACATAATACAGGCATCCTAAAACACCTCCCTATCTTATTATACCAAATGGGACTATAAAAATAAAGAGCCTACGATTCTTTACATGTGCTCAAATCAAACTCCTGTCAAATACAGTCTCCCACCGTTCCCGCTTGATGGGCTTCATTCGCAATGCCCACATGATCTGGCGTACGGTCACGGTCGGATATTCTCCATTTTGATTTCTGCGCCCGGCATGGCTGTCGAAATATTCTCTGAATCCCCGCCGCAGATAGATCTTGTCGGTCAGCCATGGGTCGATGGCACTCCAGTAGGTCGATTTTGTCTTCTCGTTGAATCGCTGCTGGATCACACATAGCCCCCTCGCACCTTCCTTGTAAAGGGTACACACACGATACACCGGATGATTGCACCGGTAAACGCTCCCGTAATAACTCGTCCATTCATTGGGCGGCACTTCATGATATCGCATAAAAAATAAAGAGAGCCTGCGACTTTCGTCACAGACCCTCCTCGGTTCCTCCTTTACCTTCTGTCTGTAAAGCCTCTCTTGATCTCGTGTAAACCTTCACGCATTGCTCCGGAAAGCTGCGTCACACCGCCAGCCTCGCAGATCGACCAGTATACGGTCATACCAATCGTGCCGACAAACGTCAATGCCTGCATCCCCAACTTTGCGATCTCAAGGTGACGCGCCTTCGCAGCCTTCTCCTGATCATTGATGACTTCCTGCTCTTTTCGCCTCTCGTCATCCGTTTTCAGGTTCTGGTCGCTCTCCTGCGCCTCGCCCTTGAGCTGCATGTCGTACAGCTTCAGTGCCGTGTTTGCCGCCGAATTGTACTCGTCCGTACCCGGTTCCAGGTCTTTGAGTTTCGCCAGCGATTGCTTCGCCGCTTCCATCAGCAATTCTTTGTTTTCGTAAGATTCCATTTTGATTTTCTCCTTTACAAAGTAAATTAGAGTTTCCTCCATTAAGCAGAATGTTTTTCTCGCGCCGAGATGCTCCGGACGTTCAACAGCACATGGTCCCGTCCCCGGATGTCATCCGGCGTCGTGTCCAGGTCCAGGAACATGTAATTCGGTGCGTCCTCGTCTCCCGGCGCGATTACAAGGTCTCCGACATCGTTCTGGCTCTCGCTCAGCTGGAAACCGATGGCCACGCCGATCAGAAGCCCCATCCCAAAGATCAGGACAGCAAATATCATACCAAGTTCAGCGTTCATTTTGAAATCTCCTTTGTACTACTATACCTGTGTTTACGGTCGTCTGCGTGATGAAAAAAAATAAAAGAGCCTACGATTTCTCGTAAGCTCTCACGCCTTAGATGTCTTTGCGAATCATAAAGAGTTCGCCATTCGATACAATTACTCGAACCATTCCACGGCAGCGGATACGGTCGATCGCAACGTTGTAAGCTGCTCGTGCTGTCTCACTCGTAGCGTAGTCATGTTCCACAAACATCACTTTGCTCCGGCTTTCGATAAACACGCGCAGTTTGTCAGTCGCATCGACATATCCTCTGTCGTACTTTCTCTTATTCGTCTTGCTCATAATATCAATCTCCTTTCAAATTCCGGAAGACATCTCTTCCATAAAAGAAGCTGATTTTTTCGCGTTATTTCGCTACATTCTATGCTAGGTTAGAAAAAATCCATGCAAAAAGAAAAGAGCGTATGTTTCCATACGCCCGTTTTCCGGTAGAATCCATCAGCGGATACCACACCGAACATCATTCAGCATGAGGAGTTCTTCTCCTTCGTTCCAGCCAGCATACGGGTCGCTCATCGACTCGTTAAGTGCCTTCAGGATCGAATTCATCATTTCCTCAAAACCATTCACAATATTCTTCAGCATAGTAGTTTCCTCCTATAATTGGTTTATTTCTTCCATAATAGGAGCTGAATTTTTCGCGTCTGCGTAAAAAATAAGAGCCTGTGTTTCCACAAGCTCCAATTTGATCAGTGCTTCTTCTTTGTTCTGCTTTTCACCTCGTTTGTCTTTGCTCCAATCAGCTTTGCCAGTCTGACCAGAATCACAACGATCAAAATCCAGATAATCAAGTTAAACATTTTTCATACCACCTTTCTCATAAAGGCGGCTGTATTTTTCGCGTCCAGATAAAAAGAAAGAGCCGCAGATTTCTCCACGGCTCTCGCCTTTAGCAAACGATGTAGTTCGTCGGTTTGGTTACATACTCGATGATTCCTGCTTTCTTCAGCAGCTCAAAGTCTCGTGCAATGCCGCACAGGTCATAGTTTTCGAGACTGAGCTGATACTCGCATTTCTTATGATCCTTATCACCACAGCTTCCCAACTTGTTTACCAGCGAATCAGCGATTCGATGGTCAATCACGCAGTTCCTGAGGATGATCTCTTTCATAAGATTGCGACGATCAGTCATATCGTCAACACCCTTCACGACAATGTACATAACGGTCTTTTTTGCCTTAAACATAATAAAATCTCCTTTACATAATCAAATTTTCGTGAACTTTCGTCCATAAAGGAGCCTGTATTTTTCGCGTCATCCGCGTTCTTTGCTGAGAAGCCAGAAAAAATAACGGTAATATTCGTAGTAAAGTTCCCTACAGCATGGGCACCCGTTTGCCCGCAGCGCATCGTAGCCAAGTCCCTCCGTGACCCCTCTTAATAAGTACGGCCCGACCGCTGAATCGAATTGCCGCATGCACCCTTCCAGAATATCAATATGGCTGGAGTAATAGACGCGTGCAAGCGCCTGGCGCTCCGTCTTGCTTTCCGGAGGGTCACCTTTGAGGATTCCCGAAATATCGCTGGGTGAAAGCTGCCATCCGTCGATGTAGTTGAGTGCTTTTTTCCAGTCATCGTACTGGCGGCAGAAGTGCTTGAGCTCGTAGTACCGTTCTGCCGGAATATAATAGGGGTTTTTCTTCGAAAGTTTGGCCCGTTCTCCTTTCATTTCTCGCCCCTCCATTCGTAGCCGGTCTGTTCGTAGAGGAGCTTCGGCGAAATATAATAGCTGATCCGACCATACTTCGAGTCCATCTGCCGGACGTCTGTCACAGTGTGTCCGTTCCGTGTTGCCTGGCCGATCGGCAGCCAGCCTGCAATGATTCCGGCTCGTACCCATGCCGGGTCCCGTCCATAGACCCTCGCAGCCACACGCACCGGCACAGACCCCAATTTTAATTTCGCTTTGTCCATTTTTACGTTACTCCTTTTTACTTATTCTAAGAGCATTTTTCTGCATCTTAGGTTCAAAAGGATATTACCTGACAAAGTGGTCGTCTGCGTGATGTATTTTTTTCTTTTTGCCCTCAAAGGATTGACAATGAAATATTCATCGTTTAACCTAGAATAGCTTTTCAAAAATAAAAAGCCCGATTTTTTTTCGAGCTTTCCATTTTTGATTTGCAGTATTCTATAAAATTGTAAGGAGGTACCTATGTTAAAACCATGTCCCGAATGTCACAAGAAGGTGAGCGACCAAGCCGTTGCATGCCCTCACTGTGGCTACCCGCTAAAAGCACGACAAAAACCGGTATATGCAAAAACATCGCAAAAGCATATGCGGCTTCCAAATGGATTTGGCCAGATCACAGAGATTCAAAATGCGCGTCTTAGGCGTCCATTTCGTGTAATGGTCACCGTCGGAAAATCGCCAGAAGGCCGTCCAATTGTCAAGCCACTTCAGCCAGTAGCCTATTTTGCGACTTATAATGAAGCGTATCAAGCACTTGTCGAATATCATAGAAATCCGTTCGATCTTTCCAATCTTGTCACGATGGATGAACTATACGCGCATTGGTATGAGGAACGAACAAGAAACGCTTCTCCACAGGCCCTCCGGCAATATAGTTCCGTTTGGGCATACGCCGAAGAACTTCACGCCATGCCAATTCGAAGTGTCCGTGCCTGCGATCTCAAGAAGGTCATCATGACAGCCCATCGAACAATTCATGGAAAAGAACGTGCAGCATCTAACAATACGCGAAGCAAGATGAAATCAACATTCGACCAGCTGTTTGATTATGCAATGGCAAACGAGCTGGTAGATAAAAACTGTGCGCGGACGTTTTCGCTCAATATCGAGGCACCAGTCGTCCACAAAGAACACCTTACCTATACAGATGAAGAAATAGACCTTCTGTGGCAAAATATTGATCTTCCATTTGTCGACATTGTGTTGATTCAATGCTATTCGGGATGGCGGCCACAAGAACTTCTGAATCTGAAAACATGTAATGTTGATCTCGAAAAGAAGAGTTTTCAAGGCGGGATGAAAACAAAGGATGGCAAAAACCGCATTGTTCCGATTCACTCTCGGATTTATCCGCTTGTTGAAAAACGCTATCTTGAATCGGTAAACGACAACAGTGAATATCTCATCACGCAGCACTTTCGCAACACAACAAGGGTAATCCAGATGAACTACGATACCTACCTGACCGGGCTGCAAGCGATTGTGAAAGAACTTGGTTTGAATCCGGAGCATCGTCCTCACGATGCACGTGTAAGATTTGTCACCGCTGCCAAGAAAGCTAAAGTAGATGAATACGCAATCAAGATCCTAGTTGGGCATCATATTCAGGATATCACCGAAAAGACATATACAAAACGTGACCTTGATTGGATGCGCGACGAAATCGAAAAAATCAATTAAAAATCCATATTGGGTTCATTCTAGCGACACGACTCCAGAAATAGAATTACTGTACGAATTACTTCATTTTCACGGCCTTTTATTGAGCCTTTTTTCGAAAAATAAAACGTAGTTAAAATGTTTTTGACTTGTATCGACTCCGAGCAGTTTCCATAGTAATGATCCCTTTAGAATTTGTTCGGTCAGGGCAGAACGGATTTCAGAAATGAATAGCTCTTCAGCGGCTTGTCGAGGTGGGTCAGCGCGTATTGCTCTGCCACCGCCGACAGCTTGGCCAGACTGCCGACCGAGATCTTGAATGCAAATATTTTTTTGTCCTCTACGAGGCAGATGTGCCGCAACGCATACAGCGCACCGGCGTCCAGGTTGCACGGCTTCCCTGCCTTCTGCGCACAATCCGGGCAGAGCAGATAGCCCTCCTGCGGGTCGAGATAAAACGACGCATCGTCATACTTTCCGCACACATTGCAGCAGGCAAGCTGCGGCAAAAAGCCGCACTCGCTCATGGTGCGCAGCTCGAACACCGCCTTGATGACGCGCAGATCCGCTTTCTGGCGGCTGATCATGTACAGACAGTTGAGCAGAAGCCGAAGTTCCTTGCCCGCTTCGGTGCCGGTCGGCGAGAGCGAGACCGCCATCTCATCCAGATACATGGCAAGCCCCATCCCCTCGATGGAGGAAGAAACTCCGTGGAAAATGGTGTTGACCGAAGCCTCCCGGACCGTGTACATATTCCGCCCCGGAACAAGGACAAATTCCGAGTAACAAAAAAGCCCGCAGGCGCTGAATAATTTACTCTTCAGCCGCAGGCTGTTCGGCGCCGAAGCCGAGATCACACCAAGCTCCGGTGTCAGGATGGTCAGGATCCGGTCAGCCTCTTTGTACCGGGTCTCCCGCAGGACGAGCCCCATCGTTACGATCGTATCCATCAGTATCTTCTCCTGCCGGAACAGCAGGCTGTTCCGCGTTCTGCTGCCTGTAATCCAGGTAGCGGAGGATGTTTCCGGTGCAGGCAAATGCCTGCCAGTGTGCGTCAGCGCCCATAGGCCTCCCCTTTCTGCGCGGCAGATGCCGCCCATGATAGTGTTGCCTTTATCCTAGCGCACCACCCGTGGAAAATCTGTCCGAATCGCGGCGCAGGCTCAGCGATTGTTCGGGTTCTGCTTGAAACCAAAGTTGTTCAGCAAAAACTCATTGTCACGCCAGTCGGCTTTGACTTTGACCCAGCACTGCAGGTTGACACGGCAGCCGAGAAACTCCTCGCAGTCTGCACGGGCCGCGCTGGCGATTTTTTTCAGCATCGCGCCGCCCTTGCCGATGACCATGCCCTTGTGGCTCTCACGTTCGCAGTAAATGTTGACGTCGATGTCCACAAGGTCGGTTCCGGAACGCTCTTTGAAGCGCTCCACCACGACAGCGATGCCGTGCGGGATCTCGTCCCGCATGAACAGCAGCGCCTTTTCGCGGATGACCTCAGCCACCAGCTCTTTTTCGGGCATGTCCGTGTAGGCGTCATCGTCGAAATAGTGAGGGCCTTCTACCGCATACTGGCTCAGCGCGTCGAACAGCTCCTCGCAGCGGTCGTCGGCGCGGACGCTGACGGTATAGATGGCATCAAAGACACCGAGCGCCTTCAGCTCTGCCTTGCGGGCTTCGAGGTCCGCCGGGTCTTTGACGAGGTCGGTCTTGTTGATGACGGCAATGGCCGGGCCGCCGCTGCTGCGCAGAGCGTCCACCAGGACCATTTCCGGCTCATTGAGTGCACCGTACGGCTCAAACAGCATCATGGAGACATCGACGTCCGCGATGGAATCACTGGCCGTCTTGTCCATCCGTTTGCCCAGTTTGTTGTGTGCCTTGTGTACGCCCGGCGTATCGAGCAGGACATACTGCAACGGCCCGCGCGTCACTACACCGGTGATGCGGGTGCGGGTCGTCTGGGGTTTGGAGGTGACGATGGCTACCTTCTCACCGACCAGACGATTTGTCAGGCTGGATTTGCCGACGTTCGGCCGGCCGATGACGGCCACAAAGACCGAAGAGGTCTCATAATGCTGCTGCATTGGGGCTGCGTTTTTCAAAATAGAACTCCTATCCCTTCCAAGGCTTCTGTGTTATTCCGTGTAGCTGACCGTGCGGGGCAGACCGAGCTGGGTCAGCACGGCCTCTTCCTTTTCGCGCATCCGCATGGCTTCCAGACCGCCGTTCTCGTGGTCATAGCCCAGCAGATGCAGCATCGAGTGCACCGTCAGGAAGGCGACTTCGCGCTGCAGCGGATGACCGTAGAGCGTGGCCTGTTCCTGTGCGCGCTCCATGCTGATGACGATATCGCCCAGCATCTTGCAGCCGTTGTTCTCATCGACATCGTACACGCCGTTTTCGCCCAGAGGAAAGCTCAGAACATCCGTGGGCATGGGTTTGTTGCGATACTGGTTGTTCAGCTCCGCAATGGAGGCGTTGTCAACGAAGGTCACGCTGATCTCAGCAGGGTCATCGAAATGTTCATATTCCAGCACGGCGTTGCAGGCACGGCGGATCAGGATGCGGAGGCCCGACGGGACCTTCACCGCCTTCTGGGAATTGGTGATCAAAACTTTATTGGACATAACAGTCCGCTCCTTTCTTTTTATGCTGCCTTTTTGAAAGCGTTATGGCTCTCAGCGCTTGGCGGGGTGCGCGGCGGCTTCGTATGCTTTGATGATCTCCTGGACCAGACGATGACGCACAACATCCTTTTCGGTAAAGTAGCATTGTGCGATGCCGTCCACATTTTTCAGGATCTGCAGCGCGTCCACAAGACCGCTGCGGGTACGGTCGGGCAGGTCGATCTGTGTTACATCGCCGGTCACGACCACTTTGGAACCTACACCCATACGGGTCAGAAACATCTTCATCTGTTCGGGGGTGGTATTCTGCGCTTCGTCCAGAATGATAAACGAGTCATCCAGAGTGCGTCCACGCATGTATGCGAGCGGCGCGACCTCGATGATCTGCTTTTCCACCAGACGCTCGTACGTTTCGGCCCCCAGCATATCGAACAGGCCGTCGTAGAGCGGACGCAGATAAGGGTCTACCTTCTGCTGCAGGTCGCCCGGCAGAAAACCAAGCTTCTCCCCTGCTTCCACCGCCGGGCGAGTCAGGACGATACGAGAAACGTCTTTTGCCTTAAAGGCTTTGACGGCCATTGCGACAGCCAGATACGTTTTACCCGTACCCGCCGGGCCGACGCCAAAGGTCACTGCATTCTTGCGGATGGCGTTGAGGTATTCCTTCTGCCCCAGCGTTTTTGGGCGGATCGGCCGCCCCTTTACGGTGACGGTCACGAAATCCTCCGTCAGCTCTTTGACGCGCTTTTCCTCGCCGTCATGTGCAAGGCTCAAGCAATATCGCACGGTCTGCTCTTCCAGCGGGGTATGATTCTCGATCAGAAGAAGCATCCCCTCAATGGCACGTGCCGCAGCGGCAACATTGGCGCTTTCACCCGACAGGCGAAGCATTGTGCCGCGGCAGACAGCCGTGACGGAAAACTCTTTCTCCAACAGGCGGATATTGCGGTCACAGTTTCCAAAAACCGCCGCCGCGATCTCCACACTATCCAGTTCGATGCTCTTTTCAGCCATACGGCTCCTCCCGAAATCTCAATAGAATTCCATATTTATTGTACCACCAAAAGTGCAAGAAGAAAACTGTGAAAATTGCACAAAATTTTAGTGAAGGAATCTATCAGGCAAAAACTCGATGCAGACCATTCGAAAATGTTGTCAACAAGACCATGTTGCAAAAAGTGTTACAAAAAATTTTGTCGGGTACTTTGTAAATAAGAAAAAGTCCTACGAATTTCGCAAAATCTAGCGATAATTCGTAGGACTTTTGGAGCTACTGATCCGATTCGAACGGACGACCTGCTCATTACGAGTGAGCTGCTCTACCGGCTGAGCCACAGTAGCAGACCAATGTTCTGCAACGTGATGTATTCTACCATAAAAGCCGGTGAGTGTCAAGATAGGAATTTGTTTTTTGCGCGAACTTCTTAGAACCCCTTCATCTGCCCACACAGATACAGCATCCCCGTTGCGGCACCGCAGATGGGAAGCAGGAGAAACAGTGTGCGGACGAACTGGCCGACCAGGCTCCAGGCTCCGGCGGAGTAAAGCGACGTTCCGAAGGAGCAGCGCTGGATCTTTCCACTGATCTGCAGCGCCAATGCGCCGAACAGACACAGACAGCCGGCGGCAAGCGCGGTCGGAAGCCCGGATGCGGCGGAATAGACCAACAGTGCCTTCCAGTTCAGGTTGGTCAACAGCTGAAAGGACAGCATCCCTGCCCCGGCCCCATAGAGGATCAGAAAACAGAAAATGGGCAGCGAACCAATTGCGGACAGACCCAGCAGAAGCAAAACGGTCAGCGCCCCGGAGGCGGTCAGAAGTTCCGTCCGGAAAAGGCCCATTGCCTGAGCCGCCGTTTCCGCTGCAAAGGAAGTCCGCCAGCAGCTGAGATAATAGTCGAGCGTTTCCAGCTCGCCGGCGCTGCACAGAGCAGATAGAACACCCGCAAGAAAGGTCCCGAACAAATACGCACCCGCCAGCAGGATGCAGCTGTGATCGGCCCGCAGAGAGTGTTTCCGGGGCGTTTCCATCGGCTCCGGAACGGTCGGGACCGCTTGCGATGGTGCATTCGCCGGGAACGGCTCGTTTGGTTCCGGAAGCGTAACGTTGGTTTTGAGCGGGGTGCTGTCCGGCACAGACGGTGCAGACAGCGGTTCCAAGGGTTCGGACGATTCCGGCTTCTGATAGACCCACATCTTTGAACTCCTCCTGTTTTGTGCTCTCGAATCGTTTCAGTGATGCCGCCGTTCGGTGCGCAGCATCCCGAAGATGCCGCCCAGACAGCCAAATAAAAACACCAGAGCAAACCGCACAAGCTGCATTTCTGCGGGTGCAAACCCGGCATAGAGACCAAACCCGGTCAGGAGCAGTACAAACATTGCCCCCTGGATGGCTCCACAGACCAGCCCGCGGCTGCGCTGAAAAAATGCAGCCAGCCACCCGCTGAGCAGGCTGCCCGCGCAGACCGCAGCGCTTGCCATCGGCCAGGCCGCAGCCTGCGAAAGCCCATGCTGGGCCATGAGATACGCCAGCCCTGCCATGCAGGCACCGGCAAACGCGCCGCCGATGCCGAACGCCAGCAGCGCCGCCCCTACGGAGATCTTCTTTTGTTCAGACATAAAAACGCGCCTCCCTGCACTACTGTATGCAGGAAGGCGCGTGAAAAAGTACCGGGTCTTGAAATTACTTTTTAGCGGGAGCGTTGTCCATGTTCAGCTTCTCAACAGAGCTGATGGCATTCTTGGTGAAGCGGATCTTCACGCGGTCAGCGCCGGTCTCCAGAACGAAGGTGTCGTCCTTGATGGCAACCACACGACCGATCACACCGCCGATGGTGGTGACCTGATCGCCGATTTCCAGAGCAGCACGCATGGCAGCGTCCTTCTTCTCCTGCTTCTTCTGGGGACGATAGATCATGAAATAGAGCAGAACCAGCATCAGAGCCAGGGTGAAGAACAGGCTGATGTAGCTTTCGGTCGTAGTCGTCAGAAATTGCATGGGCAAAATCTCCTCTCAAAATTCAGATAATCTTATTATAAACCCTTCTTCGGGCGGTTGCAAGGCCAAAGTGTGAAAAACTCAGATTCTTGTATCCAGGAGCTTCACATAGCGGTCATGGAAGGCGGTGAAGGTGCCTGCGTCCAGCTCGTCGCGGATGCGCTCCATCAGGTGGTTGTAGAACCACAGGTTGTGCATGACGGCCAGACGCATCCCCAGCAGCTCTTCCGCCTTGAACAGATGGCGGATATAGGCGCGGGAGTAGTTCCGGCAGGCCGGGCAGCCGCAGGTGGGGTCGATGGGGCGCTCATCGCGCTCGTACTTGGCATTCTTGATGTTGATGATGCCGCCCCAGGTGTTCAGGTGGCCGTGGCGGGCGTTGCGGCTGGGCATGACGCAGTCGAACAGGTCCACGCCGCGGGAAACAGCTTCGATGATGTTGCCGGGTGTGCCGACGCCCATCAGGTAGCGAATCTTATCCTTGGGCATGTGAGGCTCCACCTGGCTGATTATCTCATACATCACATCGGTGGGTTCGCCCACTGCCAGGCCGCCGATGGCATAGCCATCGAGGTCCATCTCGGCGATCTGCTTCATGTGCTCGACCCGCAGGTCGGCAAAGGTGCAGCCCTGGTTGATGCCAAACAGAAGCTGGTCCGGGTTGACGGCTCTGCCCTCGTGCTTCAGGCGGGCCATCTCCGCTTTGCAGCGGGCCAGCCAGCGGACGGTGCGGTCGCAGCTTGCCTTGGAATAATCGTGCTGTGCAGGGTTCTCCACACACTCATCAAAGGCCATGGCGATGGTCGAGCCCAGGTTCGCCTGGATCTGCATACTCTCTTCCGGGCCCATAAAGATCCGGTGTCCGTCCAGATGGGACGCAAAGGTCACACCTTCTTCGGTGATCTTGCGCAGCTTGGACAGGCTGAACACCTGAAATCCGCCGCTGTCGGTCAGGATGGGGCCGTTCCAGCGGGTGAACTTGTGCAGGCCGCCCATGTCGGCCACCAGCTTGTCGCCGGGGCGCAGATGAAGGTGGTAGGTGTTGCAGAGCATGACCTGCGCACCGATATCCTTCAGGTCCTGTGCCGACAGGCCGCCCTTGATGGCACCTGCCGTTGCGACGTTCTGGAACGCCGGGGTCTGCACGGTGCCGTGCACGGTCTTGAACTCGCCCCGCCGGGCGTCGTGCTCCTGCTTGAGGAGCTTGTACGTGGTCAAAGAAGGCATAAACGTTTCCTTTCTGTGCACGGAAAACAGCCGTGCATCCTGTGCCGCAGACCTGCGGCGTCATCAGAAATAGTGTACCAGAGAACGACGGATCGTTATCTTTCTTGCTGGGCTAAAGAAGAATGTGTCTAAGGCTCAGTGTGCGCTTGTTGCAGGTTTGAACTCAACTTGAAGAATCATTCCCATTCCTGCCGCCAAACGCTGTCGCGAATTTTGTATCAGACGATCAGCATCGCATCGCCAAAACTGAAAAAGCGGTACTTCTGTTCCACAGCGACCTTGTATGCAGCCATGGTCTTTTCGTAGCCGTAGAGCGCCGATACCAGCATGATGAGGGTGCTTTCGGGCAGGTGGAAGTTAGTGATAAGGCCGTCGATGCAGTGGAACTGGACACCGGGATATAGGAAGATGGACGTGTTGCCGCTGCAGGCTTTGATCTCGCCGTACTTAGCGGCGACAGCCTCCAGGGTGCGGCAGCTGGTGGTGCCGACGGCGATGACGCGGTGCCCGGCGGCCTTGGTCTCCCGGATGCGCTGGGCGGTCTCCTCGCTGATGGAGTACCACTCGCTGTGCATCTTGTGGTCGGTGATTTCATCCTCCATCACGGGGCGGAAGGTGCCGAGGCCCACATGCAGCGTCACTTCAGCGATGCCGACCCCCTTGGCGCGGATGGTGTCCATCAGCTCAGGGGTAAAGTGGAGGCCTGCCGTGGGGGCGGCGGCGCTGCCCAGCTCCTTGGCATAGACGGTCTGGTACTGGCTCTGGTCATCCAGCTGCTTGGTGATGTAGGGCGGCAGAGGCATTTTGCCAAATTCGTCCAGCTTTTCATAAAGGGTCTCGGTGTCATAATAGAATGTAACGAACTTGTTGCCGTCTTCCAGCGTCTCGTCCACCACGGCGGTCAGGGTGCCGTCGCCGAAGCTGACCTTCGTGCCCGGCTGCATCCGCTTGCCGGGCTTGGCCAGGCATTCCCACTGGTCGCCCTTGACCTGGCGGAGCAGCAGCAGCTCACAGACTGCGCCGGTGGGCTGCTTGACGCCCACGATGCGGGCAGGCAGGACCTTGGAATTGTTTACGACCAGCAGGTCGCCGGGCTCCAGATATTCCGGCAGGTTGCGGAAGATCCGGTGCTGGATGCTGTCGTCTTTCTGGCTCAGGACCATGAGGCGCGCGGCATCACGAGGGTCCGCAGGCTCCTGTGCAATGAGTTCTTTGGGTAAATCGTACCAAAAATCTTTTTTTAACATGCTTCGCATTTGCCTTTCCGATGATTGACACGAAGGTCGTATCAATGTTATCATAAAATCTGTATAAGCGGTATCTATTATATTGCATGGGCGTCCGGTTTGCAAGCCTGCGCTCTGTGTGAATTTCGTTTTTTTTGAAAGGAAAGGTGCTGGAAATGGAAAAACAGTATAAAGTTGGCGTTGTCGGTGCGACTGGCATGGTCGGTCAGCGCTTCATCACACTGCTGGAGAATCACCCCTGGTTCAAACTGACCACCCTGGCCGCATCCGGCCGCAGTGCAGGCAAGACCTATGAGGAGGCTGTCGGTTCCCGCTGGGCCATGACCACCCCGATGCCCGAAAGCGTGAAGAAGATGGTCGTGCTGGACGCTTCCAAGGTGGAAGAGGTCGCTTCGCAGGTGGACTTCATCTTCTGCGCCGTCAATATGCCCAAGGCCGAGATCAAGGCGCTTGAGGAGGCTTATGCCAAGGCAGAGTGCCCGGTCGTCTCCAACAACAGCGCCAACCGCGGCACCCCGGATGTGCCGATGGTGGTGCCGGAGATCAACGCCGACCACATTGAGATCATCCCGGCACAGCGCAAGCGTCTGGGCACCAAGCGCGGTTTCATCGCCGTCAAGTCCAACTGCAGCCTACAGAGCTATGTGCCGGCCCTGCATCCCCTGATGAAGGATTTCGGCGTCAGCAAGGCGCTGGTCTGCACCTACCAGGCCATCTCCGGTGCGGGCAAGACCTTTGATCGGATGCCGGAGATCGTGGACAACGTCATCCCCTACATCGGCGGCGAGGAAGAGAAGAGCGAGCAGGAGCCGCTGAAGCTGTGGGGCCACATCGAGGGCGACCGGATCGTCAATGCCGAGAAGCCCGTCATCACCGCACAGTGCTTCCGTGTTCCCGTCTCCGACGGCCACACCGCTGCGGTCTTCGTGAGCTTTGATAAGAAACCCACCAAGGAGCAGATCCTTGCAGCCTGGGCTAACTTCCGCGGCCCTGCGCAGGAGCTGGAGCTGCCCAGCGCACCCAAGCAGTTCCTGCACTACTTCACCGAGAACGACCGTCCCCAGCCCAAGCTAGACCGCAACACCGAGCACGGCATGGCCGTCTGCCTGGGCCGTCTGCGGGAGGACACCCTGTTCGATTACAAGTTCGCTTGCATGAGCCACAACACCCTGCGCGGTGCGGCAGGCGGTGCGGTCCTGCTGGCAGAGCTGCTGGCCGCCAAGGGCTATTTTGACTGATCTGCGTTCCCAAACACAGCAAAAGGAGATCTTACACTATGAAAAATCCTGTCTTTACCGGCGCGGGCGTAGCGATCATCACCCCGATGTACGAGGATGGCAGCGTCAATTTTGACGAGCTGGGCCGCATCATCGAGGACCAGATCGCGCGCGGCACCGATGCCATCGTCATCTGCGGAACCACCGGTGAGTGCTCCACCATGACCGATGAAGAGCAACTGGCTGCCATCAAGTTCACCGTCGATACCGTCAACCACCGGGTGCCCGTCATCGCGGGTGCCGGTTCCAACGACACCGACCACGGCTGCGCACTGGCTGCAAAGTCTGCCGAGTGCGGCGCCGATGCCCTGCTGCTGGTCACCCCGTACTACAACAAGACCACCCAGGCGGGCCTGATCGCGCACTTCACCGCCATGGCCGATGCGGCCGGGATCCCGGTCATCCTCTACAACGTGCCCTCCCGTACCGGCCTGAACATTGCCCCGGAGACAGCTCTGGAGCTGAGCAAGCACCCGCTCATCAATGGCATCAAGGAAGCGTCCGGCAACATTTCGCAGGTGGCGAAGATCGCGCAGCTGTGCGGTGACGAGCTGAACATCTACTCCGGCAACGACGACCAGGTGGTCCCCCTGCTGTCCCTCGGCGGCAAGGGCGTCATCAGCGTCGTCTCCAACGTCAAGCCGGAGCTGATGCACGACTGCTGCAAGGCCTGGTTCGACGGCGACACCCGGAAGGCCTGCCAGCTGCAGCTGGAGATCCTGCCGCTGGCGGACGCCCTCTTCTGCGAGGTTAACCCCATCCCGGTCAAGTACGCCATGAACGTGCTGGGCTGGAACGCCGGTGCCTGCCGCCTGCCTCTGGTGGAGCCCAGCGACGCGCACAAGGAGAAGATCGAACAGGCGCTTGCCGCAGAAGGCCTCCTGAAATAACAACAGAACAACGCACAAATGCCCGGTGGAACGTTCTTCCGGGCATTTGGCCTTTTCGGAAAATCAAAGAACGAGGTAAGATCAAATGACGGATATTATCATTCAGGGCATCGGCGGCCGGATGGGACATGTGCTGTGCGAGATGATCGCCCAGCGGGAAGACTGCCGTGTCATTGCCGGTATTGATGTGAAGGACGGCGAGCAGAACGGCATCCCCGTTTACGACAGCCTGGAAAAGCTGGACGGCAAGGGCGATGTGGTCATCGACTTCAGCTCCCCCGCTGCCGTGGAAAAGGCCCTGCCCTACTGCGAGGCCCACAAGCTGCCCATCGTGGTCTGCACCACCGGTCTGTCCGAAGAGCTGCAGCTCAAGGTCGTGCAGCTGTCCCGCACGGTGCCCGTGTTCAAGAGCGCCAACATGTCCATCGGCATCAATGTGCTGTCCGAGCTGTGCAAGCGCGCTTCGGCCATTCTGGGTGCTGCGTATGATGTGGAGATCGTGGAGCAGCACCACCACAACAAGCTGGATGCCCCCAGCGGCACGGCTCTGATGCTGGCCGACGCCATCAACGAAGAGAACGACGGCGCATATCACTACGTTTACGACCGCTCCTCCGTCCGCCAGAAGCGCGACCCCAAGGAGATCGGCATCAGCTCGGTGCGCGGCGGCAGCATCGTGGGCGACCACGAGGTGCTGTTCTGCGGCCCGGACGAGGTCATCACCCTCAAGCATACCGCCTATTCCCGCAGCATTTTTGCAAACGGTGCCATCAATGCCGCTGTTTATCTTGCAAAAAAGGAGCCGGGACTGTACAATATGGGTAACATGATCGCAGAAATGTGATCCTGCCGGATCTTGCAGCCCGTATGGGCAGAATGGAGTATTTACTATGTACGGTGTTTCGAAGATCAACATTGAACCCAGTCTGATGATGATCAGCGTCCAGGATGTCGAGTTCAAGGGCAACAGTCTGGCACGGTATCTGCAGATTTTTGCGGATACCGGCGTCGTGGTGGATATGATCAGCCAGAGTGCACCCCATGGCACCACCATGGATTTCAGCTTTACGGCCTCGGCCAGTGACCTGCCCCTCGTGATGAAGGCCATCTCGGCCGCCAACCTCGACAAGGATGCCAAGGCTTCCCCGCTCATCAGCGTGGGTTACTCCAAGCTGAACCTCTTCGGCGAGGAGATGGTCACCAGCTGCGGTGTGGCAGCCCGTGCCCTGAACGCTCTGGCCATGGCAGACATCGAAGTGCTGCTCATCACCACCAGCGATCTGGATATTTCCCTTCTGGTTCGCGCAGAAAACGAAGATGCTGCCTACGATGTGCTGAAGAAGGCATTCGAGCTGTAAAAAAGCCCGATCTATCTCAAATATTTTCAACGTGTAACAAGAGCCGCCCGCTTCTCAAAACCGAGAAGCGGGCGGCTCTTAATGTTATGGGTGGTTTGCTGTGTTTTGCAAAAGCGCTTTACAGTGTGACCTTGTGGTAGATCTTCTTGCCCTTCTTGATGACGATGCCATTGGCCAGCTGCTCTGCCGTGAAGCTGACGGTGGGAGCGGCGACCTTCTCACCATCGACGAGGACGCCTCCCTGGGTGACCAGACGGCGGGCCTCGCCGTTGGAGGCGGCCAGACCGGCCTTGACCATCACGGTCAGGATGCCAATGGAGCCGTCCGTCAGGTCTGCCTCGGTCAGCTGGGTGGTGGGCATGTGCTCGGTATCGGCTGCACCGCTGAACAGGGCGCGGGCAGCGTTCTGGGCTTTGTCGGCCTCTTCCTTGCCGTGGACCATGCTGGTCAGCTCGTAGGCCAGGATCTCCTTTGCCTCGTTCAGGCGCTGATCCTTCCAGGTGGCCATCTCGTCGATCTGCTCCAGCGGCAGGAAGGTCAGCATCCGGATGCACTTCATGACATCGGCATCGCCGACATTGCGCCAGTACTGGTAGAACTCGAAGGGGCTGGTCTTGTTGGGGTCGAGCCAGACGGCGTTGCCGGCGGTCTTGCCCATTTTCTTGCCCTGAGAGTCGGTCAGCAGGGTGATGGTCATGGCGTAGGCGTCCTTGCCCAGCTTGCGGCGGATGAGCTCAGTGCCGCCCAGCATGTTGCTCCACTGGTCGTCGCCGCCGAACTGCATGTTGCAGCCGTAGTGCTGGAACATGTAGTAGAAGTCGTAGCTCTGCATGATCATGTAGTTAAATTCGAGGAAGGACAGGCCCTTCTCCATCCGCTGCTCGTAGCACTTGGCGCGCAGCATGTTGTTGACCGAGAAGCAGGCACCCACGTCACGCAGCAGCTCGACGTAGTTCAGGTTCAGCAGCCAGTCGGCGTTGTTCAGCATCAGGGCCTTGCCCTCGGAGAAGTCGATGAACTTTTCCATCTGCTTCTTGAAGCAGGCGGCATTGTGGGCGATGTCCTCTTTGGTCAGCATCTTGCGCATGTCGGTGCGGCCGGAGGGGTCGCCGATCATGGTGGTGCCGCCGCCGATCAGAGCGATGGGCTTGTTGCCAGCCATCTGCAGGCGCTTCATCAGGGTCAGCGCCATGAAATGGCCTGCAGTCAGGCTGTCGGCAGTACAGTCGAAGCCGATGTAAAAGGTTGCCTTGCCGTTGTTGATGAGGTCGATGATCTCCTCGTCGGTGATCTGCGCCACCAGGCCGCGGGCTTTGAGTTCTTCGTACAGAGTCATGAGTTTTTCCTCCTGTTTTGTGGGCAGAGGGATAAAAAACGCCCCCTGCCAAAATAAATTTGGCAGAGGGCGAGAAATGTTCGCGGTACCACCTCTGTTTGCCGTTCCCTCACGGAAGCGGCCTCACGAGTGCATGCCCCAGAGTAGGACGACACTCCTGCGTTTGTAACGCTCGCACGCGGCACAGCCTACTAGAGAGTTCTCTCATTCAGCTTACAGCTCCGGGAGGTATTTCCCCCGCTGCTCTGCACGCCCCTTGCACCGACCGGGACCTCTCTGGGCAGAGCGCTTCAGGGTACTTGTTCCCTTCATCGCCTTTCAACAAAAGCCAGTGTAGCACAATTCCAGAAACTTGTCAATCACGAGTTTCGCTCTCGGCAAGGCCCAGCATTTCCCGCGCGTTGGCACGGGAAAGTTCGGTGACATGGTCGCCGGAGATGATGTGCGCCAGAGCATCCACCCGGCCCTCCTGATCCAGCGGATGGATCTCGGTATAGGTGCGCTCGTTTGCAACATTTTTCTGGATAAGCAGATGGCAGTCGGCCAGAGCGGCGATCTGTGCCGTATGCGTGATGCAGAGGATCTGATGATCCTGCGCGCTCTGCTTGAGCACCTCGCCGATGCGGCTGGCCGCCTTGCCCGAAACGCCGCTGTCGATCTCATCGTAGATGACGGTGGGCACGGCGTCTTTATCGGCCATCGCGTTCTTGATGGCCAGTGTGATGCGGCTCAGCTCGCCGCCGGACGCGATCTTTGCCAGAGGCTTCGGGGCCTCACCGGGGTTGGTGGAAATATAAAATTCCACGCTGTCCTGTCCATGGCTGGCCAGCGGGCCGCGTGCATGGCGGAGCGTCATCCGGACACCGGGCATGTTGAGGAAATCCAGCGTACCGGAGATGCGCCTGTTCAGCTCCTCAAAGGCTCGCAGGCGGGTCTGGGTCAGGACCTCGGCCTTGTCCCGCGCCAGAACATACAGACGGTGTTTTTCCGCTTGCAGATGTTCGGCCCGCTCCTGCGAAAACTGGATGCGGTCCAGCTCCTCCCGCGCGGCCTTTCCAAAGGCGATGATGTCTTCTACCGTGTCGCCATACTTGCGCTTGAGCTTGTAGATGAGGTCGATGCGCTGCTCGATCTCGTCCAGCTCTGCATCATTTGTATCATATCCGTCCAGCCGCCCGATGAGGTCCGCCGAGACGTCTTTGGCCGTATAATAGAGGTCGAGCAGCTGCCCGGCGGCATCCGAAAGCGTGTTGTCCACCTGCGCCGCTGCGTCGATCGCGTTGGAGGCTTCGCCCAGCAGGTCCACTGCGCCGGGCGTCTCATCATCGCCGGAAAGAAGCGCATAGCACTGAGAGATGCGCTCCCGGATGGTGGAGGCGTTCGCCAGCACCTTGCGGCGGGCGTTCAGCGTCTCCTCCTCGCCTTCGGTCAGGGCGGCATCCTCGATCTCCTGCACCTGATAGCTCAGCAGGTCGATCTTCCGCTGCTTTTCGGTCTCATCGGTGATGATGGCATCCAGCTCTTTTTTGACCTTGATCAGCTCCCGATAAACGGTATAGTACGCCTGAAATGCGGCACCATTCTGCGCATAAGCGTCCAAAATTCCCTCGTGATGGGCCGGGTTCAGCAGGCCGACGGAGTCGTGCTGGCCGTTGATGTTGATCAGCCCGCCGCACAGCTCCCGCAGGATGGCGGCTGTGGCAGGCATCCCATTGATGCGGCAGGTGCTTTTGCCCTCGGCTGTGATCTCACGGCTCAGGGTCAGGGCATCGGAGCGCTCATATCCGGCCTTTTCCAGGCTGTCCAGCACGGCACCCGGCACGTCATCAAAGGCGGCACGGATGACCGCTTTGGCCGCCCCGGTGCGCACAAGGTCTTTGGACGTCCGGTTGCCGAGAATGGCATTGATGGAGTCGATCAAAATTGATTTGCCCGCGCCCGTTTCGCCGGTGAGGACGTTCAGGCCCTTTTCAAAATGCACGTTGGCTTTCTGGATGACTGCAACATTTTCAATTTGCAGGCTGCTCAGCATGGTAATTTCTCCCGCATTATTTCTGTCCGATGTGGTGGGTCAGCTCCGAGCAGATGGTCTTTGCATCGCGCTCCGAGCGGGCCACAATCAGGAAGGTATCGTCGCCGGACAAAGTTCCGACAACATTTTTCCATTTCAGGGCGTCAAACACCTCACAGGCGGCATTCGCCATGCCGGAGTAGCATTTGACCAGAACGACGTGTCCGGCAAAATCCACCCCCAGAACAGACTCGTGGAAGATCGTCTCAAAACGGCCCTGGATCTTCGGGTTCAGCGCCTCGTTGTGGCTGGAAACATACCGGTAGCCGGTGCTCGTGGCCGCTTTGACCAGGCTGAGCTCCCGGATATCGCGGGAGATCGTGGCCTGTGTGGCATCGAATCCCTCATTTCGCAGGTGGTCGAGCAGGGACTCCTGACGGCTGATCGGATGCTCCTGGATCAGCCGCAGGATCGTCTGCTGACGCTCCCGCTTGGTTTTGGCATCGCCTCGGCTGCTGGCCATATCGGTTCCCCTTTCTGTCAAAACTTACCGTCTGCCGCGCAGTTTCTGGTCGATGGCCTGAAACTGGTCGGCTTTGCTGAAGGTGATGAGCTGCACGATCTGGTCGCTCAGCCGCACTTCGGCGGTGGCACCGGCATGCAGAGAATAGCCTGCCGCACCATCGCAGCTGACGAAGACTTCCTCGTCCGCGACCTGACCGACACAGATGTTGATCTTGCGTTCCTGCGCAAACACCATGGCCGGACTGGCCAGACTGTGCGGGCAGATGGGCGTGACGACCACGCCCTTGGTCTGCGAGTCCAGGATGGGCCCGCCGGCTGCCAGCGAATAGGCCGTGGAGCCGGTTGGCGTAGCCACGATCACACCATCTCCGCGGTAATGCTCGACCAGAATGTCATCGCAGTAGATGCTGAAATCAATGGCCTGCTGCAAACGGCCCTTGGTGATGACGACATCGTTGAGGGCGTGGCCCTCCCAGCTGTCGTCGCCCAGAACGCGGACGTAAAGCAGCATCCGGTTGTCCAGCAGATAATCTCCCCGCGCAACGGCAGAGAGCTTCTGTTCCATCTCGTTGATCTCGCAGGTGGCCAGAAAGCCGCAGCGCCCCAGGTTGATGCCGAGGATGGGCTTCCGGTATTCCAACGAGAGGTTGGCCTCGTGCAGGATGGTGCCATCCCCGCCGATGGTCAGGATGACATCCGTTTTTTCGAGGCATTCCTCCTGCGGCAGATACTCCACGCCCATCGTGTCGCATTCGGCCTTGAGGTCGGTCTGCATCAGCACTCTGGCACCGTGGGTCAGCAGGATCTGCGCGGCCCGCTGCGAGATGCCGTAGGCCATCGCTTTGCCGGGGTTGGGTGAAATATAAACAGTCACACCCAGCACCTTCTTTCTGCTCTCAGTGGTCCAGCGTCGAATGGCTGGCTTCCACGACCTGTTTTGCCACAGTGTCGTCCAGCACGGCGGGCTCTGCGCTCTTCTGCACGAACATCAGGTACTCAATGTTGCCTTCCGGGCCTTTGACGGGGCTGAAATCCAGCCCGCGCACGGCGAAGCCGTTGGCCGCTGCGTAGCCCATCGCATTGTGCAGCACCTCGCAATGGGTGGCCGGGTCGCGCACGACGCCATTCTTGCCGACCTTTTCGCGGCCGGCCTCGAACTGCGGCTTGACCAGACAGACGCCCATGGCGTCTGGTGTGGTGATCGCCTGCGCCACCGGGAAGATATGATGCAGCGAGATGAACGAGACATCCACACTGAAAAATTCAATGGGTTCGCCCAGTTGGTCGGGGGTGACGCTGCGGATGTTGGTGCGCTCCATGTTCACGACCCGCTCGTCGGTGCGCAGTTTCCAGGCCAGCTGGCCGTAGCCGACATCGACGGCATAGACCTTGACCGCACCATTTTGGAGCATGCAGTCGGTGAAGCCGCCGGTGGACGCACCGATGTCCATGCAGACCTTACCGTTGGGGGTCAGTGGGAAGCACTGCATTGCTTTTTCCAGCTTCAGACCACCGCGGCTGACATAACCGATGTCGTGGCCGCGCACCTCGACTTTGGCGTCTTCCTTGATCATCTCACCGGCCTTGTCCACCTTCTGCTCGTTGACGAAGACGACGCCGGACATGATCATGGCTTTGGCACGTTCACGGCTCTGGATCAGGCCATGCTGAACCAGATATTGATCCAATCGGATTTTCAAGATGCAGTTTCTCCTTTCCTGTGCTCACGGACTGCCTGCGCCAGATGGGCGGCGTCCAGACCGGTCGCCTCCTTGATCTGCGGGACGGTCGCATGGGGCAGACGAACGTTTTCAACGGCCCGGTGGATGTAAGTTCCCTTCCAGCCTGCCTGATACAGTGCGGCTTCGAGGTGCTCGCCGATGCCGCCGCAGGCGACACACTCTTCGGCAAACAAAACGACCGGATAGCGACGGATTTTGTCAATGAAATCATCTGTAAAGGGGAACACCTTTACAAGCTTATAAACATCGCAGGGCAGATTTTCCTCCCCCAGAATCTGAGCTGCCTGGAGTACATCCTCCACTTCGTCGGCGTAGCTGACCAGTGCGACCTGTGCGCCGGGTGCCGTGTGCATCCGGTCGTACGCTTTGCCCGAACAGCCGTAAGCCGCCAGCACTGAGCTTTCGCCGCCGCGCGGATAGCGGATGGCGCGGGGGCCTTTCTGGTCTTTGCCCAGTAGGACCGGCAGCCAGTGCCGCAGCTCTGCATAGTTCGACGGCGAATAGATGGGGATGCCGACCTGGCTCAGGAAAGCCGGGTCAAAGATGCCCTGATGGGTCTCACCATCGGCCGGGACAAAACCGGCACGGTCGATGGCGAAGACGACGTTCTCATTGAGCAGGTTGACGTCGTGGATGATCTGGTCATAGGAGCGCTGTAAAAAGGTGGAATAAATGCAGACCACCGGCAGCATCCCCTGACTGGCAAGGCCAGCGGCAAAGGTCACTGCGTGCTGCTCGGCCATGCCTACATCAAAGAACCGCTCCGGGTGCGTGTGTGCAAAGAATTGCAGACCGGTGCCGTACTTCATCGCTGCCGTGATGGCGCAGATGGTTTTGTCCGCTGCTCCCTCCTGATTCAGCAGGTTGCCGAATACGGTCGAGAACGATTCCTTCGGGGCGACCTCCGGGTCCGGGATACTGTCGATGAGGTCGAACTTCGAGACCCCATGGAAGTTGCCGGGGTTGCTCTCGGCGGGCGCGTAACCCTTGCCCTTTTTCGTGACGACATGCAGGAAGTGCGGGCCGGGCTGCTTATGGATGCTGCGCAGGATCCGCTCGACTTCCTGCTCATTGTTGCCGTCAAAGGGGCCGTAGTAATGGAAGCCCATATCCTCAAACATGGTGGAGTGGTACATGGCGCGGCGCACCATGGCCTTGCTGTTCTGGATGGCCACCTTGAGCGGTGTGCCGACCACAGGCACGTGGTCCAGAAAGCTGCGCACGTTCTCCTTGGCATCGAAGTAGCGGTTGGTGGTGCGCAGACGCTTGAGGTAGCGGGACAGCGCGCCCACATTTTTGGAGATGGACATCTTGTTGTCGTTCAGAACGACGAGCAGATTGTCCAGGCTGCCGATGTTGTTCATTCCCTCGTAGACCATGCCGCCGGTGAAGGCACCGTCGCCGATGAGCACGATCACCTGCCCCGGCTCCCCCCGCAGCTTTTTGGCCCACGCAATGCCGATGCCGACCGACAGCGCAGTGTTGCCGTGGCCGGAAATGAAGGCGTCGTGTTCACTCTCGTTGGGGTTCGGGAAACCGGACAGGCCGTCGAGCTGGCGGAGCTTTGCAAAGCCCTCGCGGCGGCCTGTCAGCAGCTTGTGCGTATAACACTGGTGGCCCACATCGAACACGATCTCGTCCTGCGGGGTCGCAAAGACGCGGTGCAACGCTACCGTCAGCTCCACAGCCCCCAGGTTGGAGGCCAGATGGCCGCCGGTCTTGGATACGTTTTCCAATAAAAATTCGCGGATGTCCGCACAAAGCTGCTCGACCTGCTGGCCGGAGAGCTTTTTGAGATCGCTGGGCTGCGAGATTTTTTCCAGCAAAGGCGAATTCATAGATTCACGTCCTTCTCACAATTTGGAATCAGCGGGTCTGCCCGCTAAAGATCAGCTCAGAGCGCCATCGGGTACAGCGCCCCGACCACGCAGCCGACCACAAAACCGGCCAGGACCTGCAGCGGCGTGTGGCCGACCATTTCCTTCAGGTGCATGTTCTGGAGGAAGGGGGCGTTCTTTTCCGTTACGTCGATCCACTGCTCGATCATCTTGTTCAGCACCTTGGCCTGTTCGCCGGTCTCGCGGCGGACACCCATGGCGTCGTGCATCGTGATGATGGCGACGACTGCGGCCACCGCAAAGATCGCCGAGCCGAAGCCCTCGCTCCGGGCCGTGGCGATGACCATGGCGCAGACGGTCGCGCTGTGGGCGCTGGGCATACCGCCGTCTCCCCACATCCGCTCCAGCTGGAACTTGCCCAGCAGGATAAAATTGATGAGGGTCTTCAATACCTGCGCGACGAACCACGCCAGAAGCGCCACCGTCAGGATCGGATTCAGGTTCAAAACATCGCGGATCAGTTGCATGTTGTGCTCTCTTTCTTTTTTGTTTGTTCAGCTGCGGCGGACCAGCAGTTCCCTGGCAAGCTGCTCCAGGAAGGCGCTCTTTTCGCCAAATTCTGCGCGCAGAGACGCGCAGGTCTGCTCGTTCAGCCTGCGGGCCAGCTCCATCGCACCCTCGGTGCCGTAGAGGGTGACGAAGGTGGTCTTGCCGTTCTCGCTGTCGCTGCCGATGGGCTTGCCCAGCTGCTCCTGCGAGCCGACGACATCCAGCACATCGTCCACGATCTGGAACACCAGACCGATGCCGTAGGCGTAGCCCTCCAGCTCCCGGCACTGGGTCTCGTTGGCCTGCGCAGCGGCAGCGCCCATCTGGACGGCTGCGTTGATGAGTGCGCCGGTCTTGTTGCGGTGGATGAGGCGCAGCTGCTCTTCGGTCGCAGCCAGAGCCTCATATTTCAGATCCAGCTCCTGGCCGTAGACCATGCCGCGGCTGCCCGCACCGGCTCCCAGCGCCTTGGCCGCCCGCACATTGACAATGGCAGGGGCTTCGACGTTGGCGATGACATCAAACGCCTCGGTCAGCAGGACATCACCGGCCAGCATGGCCGTGGCCTCGCCAAATGCCTTGTGGCAGGAGGGCTTGCCCCGGCGCAGGTCGTCGTTGTCCATGCAGGGCAGGTCGTCGTGGATCAGCGAATAGCAGTGCAGCATCTCCACGGCTGCGGCAAACTGGTCGGCAGCGGCGGCATCGCCGTTCAGCATATCGCAGACGGCCAGCACCAGTACAGCACGGATGCGCTTTCCGCCGCCCAGCAGGCTATAGCGGGCCGCACGGCAGACGTCCGACTCTTCGGGCAGATAGGTGTTGCAGGCAGTTTCCAGCGCAGCATTGACCCGCACCAGATACTCCTGATACTGCTTTGCGTAATCCATTGATAGATCCTCCTTAGTTGTCTGCTTCCGGCTGCGGGGCGGCGGTGCGCTTGGCGTCGATCTCGTCCAGCTGCAGCGAAGCCTTTTCCAACGTTGCGCGGCAGTAATCGGTCAGGGATGCGGCCTCCGCATAGAGCTTGACCGATTCCGCCAGCGTCGTTTCCGGCTGCTGCATCTGGTCAAGGATGCCTTCCAGCCGGTCCATTCCTTCTTCAAAGCTCTTGGGTGCTCTCATTGGGTCCCTCCACGGCATCCACGGTACAATGGATGCGGTTCACTGCGCCGCAGAGCGTCATCTTCTGCCCTTCGCGAAGGGCATCCGGCGCACAGATGCGGCCTTTTTCGTCCTGCACGAGCGCATAGCCCCGCGCGAGGACGCCATACGGGTTCAGCGTTGCAGCCAGCGCAGCTGCATGGCGCAGACGCAGCTCGGCGTCCTGCTGCTTTTCCCGCGCGGCCGTTTGCAGCTGCCCGGAAACTGCCTCCAACTGCTGCTGTCGGCCTGCAAGCTGCGCCTGCATGTTCTGCCGGGAAAGCGGCTGCACCGTTTCGTCCAGCCTATTATAGCATAAACTCAGCCTGTTTTGGATAGAAATGTGAATATTTTCTTCCAAATTGCATAATTTTCGTGAAAATTCGGCCCGGTCGGGCACGGCAAGCTCTGCTGCCGCCGATGGGGTCGGGGCGCGCTGGTCTGCCACAAAGTCCAGGATCGTAAAGTCGATCTCGTGACCGATGGCGCTGATGAGCGGTGTTTTGCAGCGGGATGCGGCCCGCGCGATGCGCTCGGCATTGAAGACCCAGAGGTCTTCCCGGCTTCCGCCGCCGCGCGCCACGATGATCTCGTCCACCTGACCGGACTTGTCCAGCCGGTCGATGGCTGCGGCGATCTCGTCAGCCGCTTCAAATCCCTGCACATTGACCGGGCAGAGCAGCAGCCGCACGGCGGGCCACCGCCGCCCGATGACATTCCGGATATCCTGCAGCGCGGCCCCTGTCTTGCTGGTGACAAGGCCGATGCAGTTCGGGAACCGGGGCAGCGGCTTTTTGCGTTCGGCGGCAAACAGGCCCTCCCGGTCGAGTTTTGCTTTCAGCTGCTCAAAGGCGAGCTGCGCCGAACCGATGCCGTCCGGGAACATGTCGTTGACGTAGACCTGGAACGCACCGTCTCGCTCGTACAGGGTGGCGCGGCAGCGGACGATGACCTTCATTCCCTCTTCGGGGCGGAAACCGAGCCGCCGCGCGTCCGACCGGAACATCACCGCTTTGACGCTGCTCGTCTCGTCTCGCAGCGAAAAATAACAGTGTCCGCTGCGGGCGTTCTGAACAAAGTTCGCGATCTCGCCCCGGAGAGCAAGGTCGAACAGGAGGTCGTTGGCATCCAGCAGGGTCTTGACGTATTGGTTCAGCGCCGAGACGGAGATCACTTCAGCCATAATCCGGCCTCCCGTGCGGCAAGGATGGACACACCGATGGCGTTGTCGCTGGAATACCGGCCCGGCACGAAATACACCTGCGGCAGGCGCTGCTGCACCCACACGCGGATGATATCGCTGCTCATGACGCCGCCTGCGCAGACCACCGGCAGGCCGGGGTATTCCTTTTGCGCCGCCTTCGTCATCCGGACGACGGTATCGGCCACGCAGAGCAGGCAGTATTTGCAGACGTACTCCGGGCTTTTTCCGGCTTGCAGCAGCGCATTGCACTGATTTTCCAGACCGGAAAGACTGCACGTCATCCCTTTGACGCTGGACTTTGGCCGGATGGGCTCTTCGCACAGCGCTGCCAGGCGGGAGACTTCGGCACCTGCCGGGAACGGAAAGCCCAGCTTGACGCCCACGCGGTCAACGGCTTGCCCGGCGTAGAGATCGCTGCTGGTGCCCAGCGTCGTGATCTGCCGGACCTCGTCGCAGAGCAGCAGGTCGGTGGTGCCGCCGGAAATGTGGAAGAGCAGCACCTTCTGGCGGAACATCTCCTCCCCTTTGGCGGCAAACAGAGCAGCGGCGGCATGCCCCTGCTGATGGGTCGTGTGGACGAGTGGGATGCCCCGCGCTCTGGCAAAAGCCGTGGCTGCACTGACGCCCGCCAGGAAGCAGGGCATGTAGCTTCCCTCCACGGGGCGGGGCTTCTGCGAAACGCCCACCGCCGCGATCTGCGTCAGGTCGAACTCCCGGCTCAGTTCCTCCAGCATTTCGGGCAGAGCGGTGGTGTGGTGGAACAGCGCATCGCTCTGGCGGAGGCCCAGCTGGCCCTCCTTGACCGGGAGAAACCGTTTCTTTGCACAAACAACCTCTCCGGCTGTGTCAAAAACTGCCAGAGAGGTTGCATAATTGCTTGTGTCGATGCCCAGTGTATAGCGGCTCACGGCTCTTCGGACGCTGCATCTTCGGCAGTGTCCAGACCCTGTTCCCGCGCGACGGTGCCCAGCAGGCCGTTGACGAACTGGTAATCCTCATCTGCTCCGTATTTCTTGGTCAGTTCGACCGCCTCGTTGATGACGACGCCGACCTTTTTCTCGTCGCCGTACAGCATCTCTGCCAGAGCCAGGCGTAGCACCGTCAGGCTCACGCGGGGCAGACGGGACATGGTCCAGTTGCGCAGATGGCTGCTGATGAGGTCGTCCACCTCAGCGGAATGGTCATAGTAAGCGTTCAGCAACCGCTTGCCGAACACATCCACGGGATGCTCTTCATCCTCGGTGTTATTGAGCAGAGCCTCCCGCAGGGGCACGTCACCAAACGTCTGCGAAAAAGCCAGCAGAAACGCATTCTCGCGGGCTTCACGACGGGGCAAAATATTTTCCATAGTATTCCTCTCACCTTATTCCTGTTCTTCGGCGGCAACACCCGCAATGACCAGATTGACGCGGCTCACGGTCACGTTGGTCATGTTCTGAACAGCAGTCTTCACGTTTTCCTGTACTTTTTCGGCCACGGCCGGGATGCGCGCACCAAAAGCGACCACCAGATTCAGGGTCAGCTCTGCGGTGCCGTCCCGCATTTCCACGGTAACGGCCGGCTGGATGCTGGCGGCTTCCAGCAAGTCCTTCACTTTTTTGTTCTGCTTGCCGCAGGAAACCTCGGACACACCGTCCACTTCCAGTGCAGCGCAGCGCGCGATTTTGCCAATGACCTCGGTGGAAATCTGCAGGGTCCCGCCGTTAAGATCCATATTCTGTAAATCCATTCTATGGTCCTCCATCTGAAATGAGCGTTCGCTCATTCTTTTTATTTCCATCTTTGCAGGGAGCGTTCCCTGCCATTGAATGCTTATGCTTATTATATCATCTTTCGGCCCGATTCACAACTGTTTCTTTTGGTTCCGGGTCTGGCTTTTGCAAAAGGCGGGTCAGCTGGCAGACGGCAAGGCAGCACACAAAGAACACCAGCAGCAGGCAGTCCGGCGGCAGACGGCGCATCGGGACCACCTGCGGCGGCAGGGTGCTGAAGACGCTCTGCTCCCCCTGCGGCAAAAGCAGCCAGAACAGCTCCACCGAAAGCGGCAGGTGGAGCAGCCGCCCCACAAGCAGGGGCCGCAGAGTCATTTCGGGCGGGCAGAGCGCACGGACCTGCAGCAGGACCGAAAGTCCCTGCACACTGAGGGCGGCGCAGCAGAGCAGACTGCCCCACGGCCCGGTGCGGGCGGCAAGGTCGCAGCCGGAGCAGACTTCCAGCAGCATGGCGCATACGGTACCCACGGCAGGCGGGAACACAGCGCCCACCCCCGCCGCCAGCATCCGGAAGAAGAGCACAAAACCACAGAGTTTCAGATAGGCCATGGTCGCATGCGTGAGAAGGTCGGTCAACTGCGGCGGCGGGGCTTCGGGCGGCGGGGCGGTGTACGGGGCCGGCTGCTCTGCCCTCGAAAGCCGGTTCAACAGCGCAGCCGTAAGATACCCGGCACTCAGCTGCGCCAGAAACAGCAGGATGCCAAGCTCTGTGCTGTGGAGCAGCGTCTGCCCGACCGTCAGGACCACGAACGACGGCCCGGAACAGACGCAGGCGGGCAGGAGCGCATCCGCCTGGCGCGGGGTGAGCTGCCCGGTGCGGACGGCCTGTGCCGCCGCGTTTGCTGCCGGGGCAAAGCCGCCGAACAGACCGATGAGCAGGACCCGCGCCGCACAGGGAGCCTGCACCCCGATGCACCACGCCGCGGGCCGGAGCGGGATGGCCAGCAGGTCGCCCGCCGGGCACTGGACCAGCAGCGACGACACCACCAGAAACGGAAAAAGCGAGAGCAGCAGCGGCCCGGCGCAGAGGGCCAGACCCTCCCGAAGCGCCTGCCCGCAGGCCTGCGGCACCGCAAACGGCAGTGCGCCCGCCAGAACCGCCAGCAAAAACAGACCGATCTGATACATACGCAACCCCTCCGCTTCCATATATATGGAACAGGGGGCGTTGCCTTGCACAGCAGGTATGGGGAGGGAGCGGGCGTGAAAAAACAGCGGAGCGGGCGGCTTTCCCTGCGCGAATGGCTCTGGCGGATGTTCCGCCAGCCGCCGCGCGGGTTTTACGGTCAGCCGTCGGTCTACCGCAGCGGCGACCGGATGGAGATCGAGCAGTTCCGGCGCATCCTGACCTACGACGAAGAAAAGCTCTGTCTGGAATTCCGGCGGGGGCGGTTCACGGTCTACGGAGACGAACTGCACATCGAAACGCTGGCCGCGCACCGCATCACTTTGCGGGGGTGCGTGCTGCGCACCGAATTTGACGGCGACGGCGGGCATTAGGAGGAAGAGACGATGGATGTACGGCTGCTCTGGGCGGGGGTATGGTTCACAGCGCAAAACGGCGATGCCGAAAGCCTGCTCTCCGAAGCGGCGCGGACGGGCCTGCATCTCTCAGCGGTCTCCCCTGCACCCGGCGGCTTTTCGGGCCGGTGCGCGGCCTGGCAGTACCGAAACCTTGCGGCACTGGCCCGAAAGCGGCGGGTACGGCTGCACATTCAGACCCGCACCGGGCTGTACTTCCGGCTGCGGCCCTTTCTGCGGCGGCGCGGGCTGTGGGTGGGCGTCTTGCTGTTCGTTCCCCTGCTGGTCTGGTCGCAGAATCTTGTCTGGGCCGTGGATGCAGGCAGCCTGACCACCGGGCAGCGAGCGCGGGCCGAGGCGATCCTGCGGGAGCAGGTGCAGCTGATGCCCGGAAGCGCTGTCACGCAGGAAAAACTGACCGCAGGCGAATACGCTCTTTTGCAGAGCGGCGAGTTTTCCTGGGCCAGCCTGAACTTTCTGGACGGGCGGCTCGTGGTGGAAGCAGCCGCCGCAAAACCGGTGCCCGACATCGCCGTCGGGAAAGCCGACGGCGTCTTTGCCAAAGCGGCCGGAACGGTGGTCCGCACCAATCTTGTCAGCGGGACGATGCTTGCTGCACCGGGACAGGCTGTGGAGGCCGGGCAATTGCTCATTGGCACCTCCCGCACCGAGCGGGACGGAACGCCGATCTATGAACCTGCCGCCGGGAGCGTTTTTGCCCAATTGGAGTGGGAGCATACGCAGGAGGAACCGCTGAAAATTACTGCAAGGCGGCTGACAGGAAAGTACGTTTCAAAACGGGTGATCTCAACAAATGGGCAGCGCATTGCACTTCCATCATGGAAGCCTTTTTCAGAAGAAACTGCACTTGTGACGACACGGCATATCCAACCGGATATTCTTGGGTTTGGCCTTCCCTTTTCGGTGGAAGAGACGACGTATTCCGAACAAACAGAGCAGGAAATTCCATACACCGAAGAGCAGGCGCTCGCGCTTGCGAAACTGCACAGTTTGCAGGCACTTTTCAACGCCTATCCGGACGCCGCGTTTGTGGCACAGAAAGAGGACATTTCCATCGAAAACAACAGTCTCTATTACCGGGTCGTTTATACCATCGTTGCCAATATCTGCGCAGAGTAAACGGCGGCAGAGAGTTTCTCGCTCTCTGCCGCCGTTTATGCTTGTTTCAGTGTTCTTCTGCCGGGGCGCTCTGCTTGTCCACAGCTTTTTGAACCAGCTCGTTCAGGTCGAACTGATACTTGGTGTGGCAGAAGTGGCAGACGACCTCGCAGTTGGGGTCCTCGTCACGGAGTTTTTCCAGCTCCTTTTTGCCGAGGCTGAGCAGCATCTCTTCGGTGCGCTCGTGGCTGCAATCGCACTGGTATGTGACATCCCGCTCGTCGAGGACGTTGGGCTCAAAGCCCTTCAGGGCCAGCTGCATCATATCCTCCGGCGTCTTGCCCGCGCGGAGCATTTCGGTGACGGAGGGCATGGCGGCAATGTTCTGTTCCAGCTGGGTGATCTCGGCATCGGTGGCACCGGGCAGCAGCTGGATGAGATAGCCGCCTGCGCAGGCGATGGTCAGGTCTTTATCGACCAGAACACCCAGTGCACAGACGGTGGGTACCTGCTCACTGTAAGCATAGTAGCTGGTCAGGTCTTCGGCGATCTCGCCGGAGACAAGAGGCACCTGGCCGACGGTCGGTTCTTTTTGCAGGCGGTTATCCCGGATGACGGTCAGCACACCGTCCCTGCCGACAGCACCGCCGACATCCAGATGGCCGTTTTCTTTGAGCGGAAGCTCCACCAGCGGATTGTCGATGCAGCCCTTCACGTTGCCGGTGCCATCGGTGCAGGCGATGAGGACGCCCGCCGGGCCGCTGCCCGAAACGCGCAGGGTGATGGTGTCCCGGTCATCCTTGAGCATGGAGCCCATCAGGGCAGCCCCCGTCAGCAGACGGCCAAGGGCGGCGCTGCAGGTCGCACTGGTTTTGTGGAGCTGCTCGGCCTTGCGGACGATCGCGGTAGAGTCCACACCGCAGAAGACGACACCGCCGTTTTCCGACAGGCCGCGGATCAGATTCGACATATTATTGTTCCTCCAATTGGGTATACTGTTTGACAGCGCAGAAGAAATAGCGCTCGCTTTCCTCGGTCAGCGGGCCGAACGTCTCGCCGTCACAGACGCTTTCCAGCACAAAGCCGTGCCGCTCCAGTGCCGCGCGGATGGCAGCGAGGTCGTAGGTGTATTCGTAGAACTGCTCGTGGAAGTGTTCCCCGGTCTCCCGGTAGTCGATGTCCACGGTGATCTCCACCCGGCGGTCCTCGGCGCTGTAATGGTTGCGCCAGACACAGCTTGCGTCCTCTTCCTCAAAGGTGAAGGCGTTTTCCCCCAGCACCTGCTGGTGCTTGTACGGGGTGTTCATATCAAAAAGGAAGACGCCGCCCTCTTCCATAAAGAACCCGGCGTTGGCAATGGCTGTGTCGAGGTCCGGGATATGGTTGAAGGTATCGAAGGTGGACACAGCGCCCCGGATAGTGCCGTAGAGGTCGAGCTTGAGCAGGTCCTGCTGCAACAGCAGCAGCCTGCCCGAAAGGCCCAGCTGTTCGGCTTTGTCCCGCACGACGCAGAGCATCTCCTCCGACTGGTCGATGCCGATCATATCATAGCCCGCCTGGGTCAGCATCAGGGTCAACTCACCCGTGCCGCAGCCCAGGTCTGCCAGGATGCCGTCTGCGATGCCGTGGGCGGTCAGTTCCTTGTGGATGTGGGCAAAGAGGGCATCGTAGTCGGCTTCCCCGTTGAATTCATCGTAGAAGTAGGCAAATTCATTGTAAGCCATGGCGTTACTCCGCATCCTCTTCGGCGACGGCCTCGTTCAGAACTGCCTGCAGCTCCGGGATGCCGTAGCCATTTTCGCCGCTGGTCAGCACGACCTTCCGGCAGCCGTAGGGCAGGCAGAGCGTTTCGAACTCCGTCTGCGTCTTGGCCAGCTGGCTCTTTTTGAGCTTATCTGCCTTGGTCAGCGCCACGATGAACGGGATCTCATGGTAGTGCAGATATTTCAGCATCTGCAGATCGTCTGCGCTGGGGGCGTGGCGGCAGTCGATGAGCTGCACCAGCAGGGTGTGGTGGCGGGGCGCCTCGAAGTAGCTGTTGATGAGGTCGTCCCAGCGCTCGCGGTCGGCGTTGCTGACCTTGGCGTAGCCATAACCGGGCAGGTCCACAAAATAGCAGTCGTCCACCGAATAGAAATTGATGGTGGCCGTTTTGCCCGGTGTGCTGGACACACGGGCCAGATTTTTGCGGTTGCACAGTTTGTTGATGAGGCTGGACTTGCCCACGTTGGAGCGGCCGGAGAAGCTCAGCTCCGGGCGGTCACTGTCCGGCAGCTGGCTGGAAATGCCATAGCTGGCGATAAAATCCGCTTTGTTGTAGTTCATAGCTGCACTCCTTTTTTCAGCAGACGGCACCCGGCTTGGGCTGCTCGGTCGTCTGCGGGATGGCCGCAGCGTCCGCAGGCTTCTTGGCTTTTTTGCCGGGGTGCGAGTGGCGGGCGGAAACGGTCTTGGGTTTGAGCAGCGCGGCGTTGAGCACCTGCGCCAGGTTGGACATGGGCAGGAACTGGATGTTCTTCTTGACCTCGTCGTCCACCTCGTACAGGTCGGAGACATTGTCCTTCGGGATGAGGACGGTCTTCATCCCCTCGCGGTATGCGGCCATGCTCTTCTCGCGCAGGCCGCCGATGGGCAGCACATTGCCGTGCAGGGTGATCTCGCCGGTCATGGCGACATCGCCGCGCACCGGAATGCCGGACAGGCAGGACACCAGCGCCGTGGTCAGGGTGACACCGGCAGAGGGGCCGTCCTTGGGCACGGCCCCTTCGGGGGCGTGGATGTGCAGGTCACACTTCTTCAGCCGCTCCGGGTCGATGCCGTATTCATTGGCGTGGACGCGGACGTAGGTCACGGCCAGCTGCGCGCTCTCCTTCATCACGTCGCCGAGCGAACCGGTGACGGTGATCTTGCCGCTGCCGTTGTCCATGACCTGCACCTCGATGGGCAGGGTCTCGCCGCCGATGCTGGTCCAGGCCAGACCGTTGGCGATGCCGATGGCGTTGGTGCGGTTGAGGAAATCGGGCTTGACCATTTTGGGGCCCAGAAGCTCTTCCAGATTGGAGCCGGTCACGGAGAAGCTCTCCACCTCACCGGATGCGATCTTGCGGGCGCATTTGCGCAGCACACTGGTGATGGTGCGCTCCAGATTGCGGACGCCGGCCTCGCGGACATAACCGTCGATGATGCCGTACAGAGCGCTCTGGGAGAAGGTGACTTTGCCGGCCAGACCGCAGGCCTTGAGCTGCTTGGGCACCAGATGCTTGCGGGCGATGTTGTACTTTTCCACGCGGGTATAGCTGGGCAGCTCGATGACGTCCATCCGGTCGCGCAGCGGGCCGGGGATGGCGCTCAGGTCGTTGGCCGTGGTGATAAAGAGTACATGGCTCAGATCGAACGGCATGTCGATGAAGTGATCGTTGAAGGTGGCGTTCTGCTCCGGGTCCAGAGCTTCGAGCAGAGCGGCCGCCGGGTCGCCCCGGAAATCGCCCGCCAGCTTGTCGATCTCGTCGAGGAGCATGAGAGGGTTGGAGCTTTTTGCGGTGATCATCGCGCTGATAATCTTGCCGGGCATGGCACCGATATAGGTGCGGCGGTGGCCGCGGATCTCGGCCTCATCCCGCACACCGCCCAGGCTCAGGCGGACATACTTGCGGCCCAGGCTCTCGGCGATGGAACGCGCGATGCTGGTCTTGCCGACACCCGGAGGGCCGACCAGGCAGATGATCTGGCCCTTGACGTCCGGGGCCAGCTTGCGGACCGCCAGCACTTCGAGGATGCGGTCTTTGACCTTTTTCAGGCCGTAGTGGTCACGGTCCAGGATATGCTGTGCCTTGGCGATGTCGAGATCGTCCTCGGTGAAGGTGTTCCATGGCAGTTCCAGGCAGGTATCCAGATAGGTGCGGATGACCGTCCCCTCCTGGTTGCTGCTCTGCATTTTGGCCAGACGGTCCACTTCCTTGAGGAGCTTCTTCTCCCGCTCGGCATCGAGGTGCAGGGCCGTGATCTTGCGGCGGTATTCCTCGGCCTCGGCGGTGGTGTCATCGTCCTCGCCTAGTTCCTCGCTGATCATGTGCATCTGCTCGTGCAGGTAGTAGTCGCGCTGGTTCTTGTCCATGGCTTCATCGACCTTCTGCGCGATCTCCTTGTCGATCTCCAGCATCCGGCGCTCGCGGTGCATCCGCTCTACGAGCAGGCGCAGACGGCCCAGAAGCGTTCCCTCTTCCAGCACGGCCTGCTTATCCTCAAAGCGGAACAGGAGGTTGGCCGGGATATACTCGCAGAGAAACGCCGGGTCGTTGTTGGAGTTGACCGCGAACACCACATCCTTGCCGATGCGGGGGTTCAGGCTCAGCAGCTCATCAAAGCTCTTCTTCACATTGCGGAGCAGCGCGTCGGCCTCGGCCTCCTCGTCGGGCTTGACGGGGCGCACCGGCGTGGGGCGGACCGAAGCCAGCAGGAAGCTGCCGTCGGTGTCCATCTCGGTGAGCCGGGCGCGGTATTTGCCCTCCACCAGGATGCGGACGAGGTCGTCCGACACCCGCATGACCTGCTTGATCTCGGCCACGACGCCGTAATTGTACAGGCCGTCGGCACCGGGGTCGTCGGCCTTCATATCCTTTTGTGCGATCAGGAAAACGTTGGAGTGATTGCTGACCGCCCACTCCACAGCGGCAATGCTCTTTTCGCGGCCCACCTCAAAATGAAGCAGGTTGTTGGGAAAGACGACAAGCCCCCGCAGAGCGATGGCGGGCAGATGGAGGATGTTCCGCTCCACCCGGACCGTGACTTTTTCAGACATATGCAAAACCTCTTATTTTTCTTTTATATTGTAGCCCAGGCGGCCCAGAGCCGGCAGCAGCGCCCGGAGCGTGATGGACGTCAGTGCGCCCATTACGAGGCCGAGCACCAGCATCACCGGCGCATAATAGAGGGAGACCGCCGAGGATAAGATCACACTGGCACCCAGAAGCTGGCCGATGTTGTGGAACAGCGCACCGCATACCGAGAGGATGTACCAGGTGGGGCGCACCGGTGCGTGGTAATACAGCAGCCACATCACCAGCAGCGAGAGCAGACCGCCGCACAGCGAGAGGAACCCCGCCGTCCAGCCGGAGACCAGAAAGACGAACAGCGCTTTCAGGAGATCCAGCACGAGCGCCTGCTTCGGCCCCATAAAGAACAATGCGTACATCACCACAATATTCGCCAGCCCCAGCTTCATGCCCGGCAAAAGGCCGGGAAGCACCAGTGTGCCCTCAACGAATGAGAGCGCCATGGCCAGCGCAAACAGCAGCCCCGAAAGGGCGATGCTGTGGGTCTTGGAATCGTTGCGGCGGTGGTTCGGCATGAAACGGCCTCCTTCGGGTGATCATTCTTCGGTGCTGCTCTGCTCGTACTGCTCCTGTTCCTCCATGGCCTTTTCCCAGGCGGCGAACAGTTCTTCCTGATGGAAGCGCAGATCGGCAAGCTCATCGCTTTTTTCCCGCAGCAGCTGCGGGTCGTTGTAGACTTCCGGCGAGTTGATCTCGTTGTCAAGCTCGACCTCGCGGGCACCGCAAGCTTCCATCTCGTCCTCGCAGGCCTTGATCTTCGCCCGCAGCTCGGCGCGGCGGCGGCGCTGCTCCTTGCCGTAACCGGCCTTGGCAGGCTCGGCGGCTTTGGCCGGCTGCGCGGCGGCGGGCGCGCTGCGGCCCATCAGGGCATCGTAGCTGGGGTAGAGCGTCGCCTTGCCGTCCTCCAGATAGAGGATGGGGCATCCGAGGCTGTTCATCAGGTGCCGGTCGTGGGTGACCATGAGCAGCGTCCCGGTGTAGGCCATCAGCGCCTCGGTCAGGTTCTCGCGGGTGTAGATATCCAGATGGTTCGTCGGCTCGTCCAGGAAGAGCAGGTTCGGGCGTTCCAGCACGATCTCGGCAAAGCGCAGGCGGGCCAGCTCGCCGCCGGACAGCGCCTCGCAGGGTTTGAAGACCGTCTCGCCCCGGAAGCCCAGCTTGGCCAGATGGCTGCGGACTTCCAGCTCCGTCATCCGGGGGTATTTGTTCCAGATGACGTCGATGACCCTGCCCTGCCCCAGGCGGTTCTGCTGCTGGGCAAAGATGCTGGGCCGGGCACCGGTGCCCAGCCGGACCATGCCGCCGGAGGGGCGGCGCTTGCCGTCCAGCACCTGCATCAGGGTCGATTTGCCGGCGCCGTTGGGGCCTGCGATGACGAGCCGCTGCCCGCGGCAGACTGTGTAGGTGAAAGGCTCCAGCAGGGTGCGCTCCCCGATGCGGATGGTCAGGTTCTTCATCAGCACCAGTTCGTTCCACGGCTCCACGTCGTATTCGAAGCGGAATTTGAGCTGGTTCGTCTCATCTTTTGGGGCCTCGGTGATCTCCAGCTTTTCCAGCTGCCTGCGGCGGCTCTGGGCCATTTTGGTCGTGGAAGCGCGGACCAGATTGCGGTCCACGTAATCCTGCAATTTTTCGGCCAGTGCCACATCGGCGTCGTGCTGCTTCTGGCGCAGGGCATCGGCGGCTTCCTTCTGGGGCAGATAGGCCGAGAAATTGCCCTTGTATGTCGTCATGGTCTGGAACGAAACTTCCCAGATCTTCGTACAGACGTTATCGAGGAAGTAGCGGTCATGGCTGACGACGAGGACCGCGCCGGAATAGCCCTTGAGGTAGGTTTCCAGCCATTCCATCGTCGCAAAATCGAGGTGGTTGGTGGGCTCGTCCAGAATGAGGACGTCCGGCTTTTGCAGCAGCAACTTTGCCAGCCGCAGGCGGGTCAGCTCGCCGCCGGACAGGACTGCGATGTTCTTGGTCCAGGTATCCTGCGCGAAGCCCATGCCGGACAACACCTTTTTGATGTTGACGTCCATATTGTATCCATCGGCTGCGTCGATGATGTTCTGCAGCGCATCGTGCTGCTCCAGCAGAGATGCATCCTCCGGCGAAGCCGCCATCCTGCGCTCCAGGATCTGCATCTGTGCCATGGCATCCAGCACATGGGCGAAGCAGGAGCGCATCTCGCCGTAGATATCCAGCGTGGGGTCCAGCTTCGCGTTCTGTTCCAGATACCCAAGGGTGACGCCATGGGTCACACTGAACTCGCCCTCATAGTCGGTATATTCCCCGGTCAGGATCTTCAGAAGGGTGGTCTTGCCTGCACCGTTCTGGCCCACGATGCCGATGCGGTCCTCCCGCTCGACGCTGGCCGTGACATCATGCAGGACGATCTTCTCGCCGAAGGTCTTGCCCAGTTTTTCCAAATGTATCAGCATTGTTGTTCATCCAATCTTTTTGTTCCCACTTGCCGCACAGCGCAGGAGCTCAGAGCTGATGGCGGCGGTTCTTCAGCCCGACATTGGCCAGTTCTTCCGGCTCCATGACCAGCTGATACAGCTCTTCGAGGTTCGAGATCTCGTAAGTCGGGCAGACCTTGCCCGGATTTTCGGCGTGGTTCGGGTTGTACCAGCAGGTATCCAGCCCGGCGTTGATGCCGCCCTGGATGTCGCTGGTGAGGCTGTCGCCCACCATCAGGACACGCTCGCGGTTCTCCACCCCCAGCGAACGGAGCGCCGTGTCAAAGATCTTGCGGTTCGGCTTTTCGCTGTCGAGTTTCTCGGAGACGAAGACCTCTTCGACGAACTCCTTCAGGCCGGACTCGGCCACACGGCGGGACTGCACCCGGTCGAAGCCGTTTGTCACAACGGCCAGCGTTGCCACCTCGGCCAGCTCCTTCATCACGTCCAGCACATTGGGCGCGGCGAGGTCCGGGTGGGTGGAGAGCTGGTCGAGATAATATTGATTCATCTCGGCACCGCTGCCTGCGGCATTCACGGCCTTCAGGAAGCGGGTGAAGCGCTCAGCCATCAGCTTGTCGCGGCGGATCTGGCCTTTTTCCAGCTGACGCCACAGCTCCCCATTGATGGTGCGGTAGGTCTGCACCGTCTCCGCATCCGGCTCGATGCCGTAGTTGCGGAGCGTATCGGCCAGCGCCTTGCTTTCGGCTGCATCAAAATCCAGCAGCGTATTGTCTGCATCGAACAGGATGCAATAGTATTTTGCCATGGTTCAGTTTCCCCTCTCTTGTTGCATGTTCCGGGGAGCTTGTCCTCCCCGGCCGGAGCCGGTCGCTTCCGGATCGCCGGATTTGCCGGATCGTAAGAACAGCGAGAAGCCAGCCCCGCCCCGGCAGAGCTGGCTTCGCCTTATTCTTCGGCTATTTCATACGTTTCATCGTCGGTTTGTTCCGGGGTGTTATCTTCGCAGCGGGAAGCGGCGAAACAGGGTGTTTCCGGGCATTTGGGCATCTCGGATTCCAAAACGCCATTGTCCACATTCTCCCAGTCCATCTCGTACCAGTCCACACTGCCGTCGGTCACATCTTCCTCACCGGGAAGCCCCGGAACACGGATCTCCTCATAGAACATCCACTCACGCTCCCTTCGGAACAGCCTATGCAGCGAAGTGGAAAAGTGTCAGCGGCTTGCTGCGGCCTCGGTGTTCTCTGCGCTCGTCTCGCTGGAAGCGGACAGATCGTTCTCAGCCTTGCTTTCCGAAACTTCGGTCTTCGATTCGCTGTGGGAAGAAGCGCTTTCCTCTTTGGACTCACTCTTTGATTCGCTCTTCGACTCACTCTGCGAAGCGCTGGCCGACTCTGCCTTGGACTCGGCTTTCGACTCGCTCGTGGACGCCGATGCACTGGAAGCAGAGCTGGAGGAGTGCTCCGAACTGCTGCCGGAGGTGCTGTGGGACGAGCTGGAGCTGCCGGAAGAGGCGGCTTCTTCTTTGGACGAAGCGGAAGAACCGGATGTACTGCCGGAGGAAGCTCCGGACGAAGACGAGCTGCCCGAACTCGAAGAGCTGGAAGACGAACTGCTGCTCGACGTGCTCGAACTGGACGATTCGCTGTTGACGGTCAAGGTCAGCGTGTTGCTCTTCACGGTGCAGTCGTTGTAGGTGACGACGGCGTAGATCTTATAGCTGCCGACGGCCACGGAGGAGACCGGAACGGTCACGGTCGTATGGCCTGCAGCAGCCTTGACCTCTTCCCCGTTGGCGTACCAGCGGAGATTGTCGCTGTTGGCATACTTGCCGCCGAGCTTTGCCTTGAAGATATAGGAGCTGCCGAACAGGCCCTTGCCCTCGTTGGAGATCTCGACGGACACTGCGGCAAACACGGCCGTGACGTCAATGTTCTGCTGGAACTTGTCGTCGGTGCGGGTGCGGGTGGTGACACCGTCGCTCCACTTGACGAAAACATAGCCCTCGGCGGGAACTGCCGTCACGCTGATGGTCTGGGACGCATCGGTCACGGTGTAGCTCAGGGAGGTCTTGTCGGACTCACCGCCGGAGGTCAGCGTACCGCCGCCCTTCTTTTCGACCCGATAGTGTGCTTCATAGTGAACAGGCTCAGCGGTGGAACTGCTGGCGCTCTCGCTGGCAGACTCCGAGCTGGGAGCCTGGACCGCAGAACTGGGGTTGGAAACATACTCCAGTGTGCGGGTCGGGATGTTGGCGGTATCCGGACGGCGGTCATCGGTGGTGTAGGCGTGGGTGCGCAGATAGCTCAGCGCTGCCTTGAGGCCCGCACTCTTCAGGTGGATGTCGCCGTTTGTGTAGTAGTCCGGCTTGCCGTAGCCATCCTCCCCCTTGAGGATCTCGGCGGTGTTCAGAAACTTGAGGCCCAGCTGCTCGCACAGATTGAGCAGTGCCATGTTCATGTCGTCGATCTTGGCCTGATCCATGTGAGGGTAGGTCGAGTGATCCGCCGGGATGGGTGGGATGGTGTTGACGATGATATCGGTATAGGGATAGCTGGCCTGGATGGCCTGGACCAGAGCGGTATAATTCGCGATAAAGTCGGCCACTTCCATGCCGTTGTCGTTGGTGCCGAGGGTGATGACCACGCGGCGGGGCTTCATCATGGCGACGGCCTGGGCAATGGGATAGGCATTGCTGTCCTTCTTAAAGGTAACGATGCCCTCGTTCAGGGCCACCTGTGTGCCGATGCCCTCCTTGGCGCAGAACTGCTGCAGGGAGATCAGGCCGTTGTTGTACAGGCGCACCGTGTTGGAGTCGCCGATGAAGAGGGTCTCGTCCTGGTAGGACTGCCCCGCATCGGCCGTTTCCGCCAGCAGAGAAGCCGATGAATTGTCGATCTGATAGTGCTCTGCCAGATCTTCGCCGTCCGCGGGCGTTTCCGAGGAGACGGAGTCTGCATCGGGTACATTCGGGGCGTCCACTTTGCCCCGCCTGAGCAGGGTCAGAGTGATGCCGATGGTCAGCAGCGCCGCCAGCGCACACACAACGCAGACCAGAACAGCCTGCCGCTGCAAAGGAGTCATAGATTGCTTGTCCGATTGTGTCCTACGATTCATAATGATTCACCATTTTTATTCTCAATCAGCGGTCCGGTCAGGCGTTCACAAGGGCGTCCGCGAGGACGGCGCAGCTCTCGGCCAGAAAGACCGGGTGGAACGGTTCCAGCTCTTCCCGGCTGCCATAGCCGTACAGCGCACCGGCAGCGTCCAGACCGCAGTCTGCCGCACCTCGCATATCGTCGTTGCGGTCCCCGACCATCAGGACCCGTTTGCCCTTGACGCAGGGCTGCTCCAGCACGTAGCGGACGACCTCGGTCTTGGTGTCGCGGCTCTCATCCATGGAGGCCCCGCCGATGAAATCAAAGTATGGGGCAAGGCCCTGCTCTTTGAGAATGGGCGTCACCACCTGGGTGGGCTTGGAGGTCGCCGTGCAAAGCACAAAGCCCGCTTCCTTCAGGCGGCGGAGCATCTCAGCCGCACCGGGGAACACGCGGCACTCGTGGCTGCCCTTGACGGCATAGCTGGCACGGTAGAGCCCGGCGGCTTCCTCGACCCTGGCCGGGTCGGTGAAGTGCTCTGCGAACGTCTTGCGCAGCGGCGGGCCGAGGTAGCGGCGCAGGTTCACACCGGTGATATCTACGTTCATCTTTCGGAAGACCTCTTCCAGTGTATTCAGGATGCCGGGTGCGGAATCAATGAGCGTTCCGTCCACGTCGAATAAGATCACGTCATAGTGCTGCAAGGTTCATTTCCTCTCTTTCACACATATACAGTGTATAGTATAGCACAGTTTTCTGTATTCAGCAATTCCGCACAAAACGTTTTTTCATCTTTTGGCTAGATTGTTCATAGAATAGCCACAAACACAAAAAACCTGCCCGGCAAAGTGCGGGCAGGCAGGGGCAACCGCCGGTTATTGCGCGGTGGTGGTGTTTTCCGTCGAGGGGTAATAGAGATTGTTGGAGATAAATTCCAGCTTATCCTTGAGTGCCAGTTCCAGATTGGCTACGGCATGGACCATGTTGGTGGCCGAGTCGTTGATCTCCAGCAGCTTGCACAGGTCGACTTCCTCCAAGGCCATCGCGGTCTTCATCTTCTGGCTCTCCGCGCAGAGGATGTGGCTGAGGGCAGACTCCTGCAGCGCAATGCTCTCCAGCAGGTCAATGACGACCTGGTCGAGGGTAACGCGGGGCAGTGCGGGGCATTCCAGCGTAGGCGTGCAGTTGGTTTCCGTGATCATAAATCGGGTCATCCTTTCTTATATAAGGTATGCCCCATTGTATGTCCGGGCCGCTGCCTGTGTCACTCGGCGGAGTCGGCTGCTTCCTTCGCAGAGACTTTTTCGATGACGTCGCGGTAGCCGCCGGAGCCGTACTGGATGCAGCGGTTGATCCGGCTGATGGTGGCCGTGCTGATCTCCACAGCTTTGACGATCTGGTCATAGGTGCTGCCGCCCAAAAGCAGCTTGGCCGCTTCCAGGCGCTGCGCCATATCGGAGATCTCCTTTACGGTGCACAGGTCCTCAAAGAAATTGTAGCATTCTTCCCGTGTTTCAAGGCTCAGGATCGCATCGAACAGTGCGTCCGTAGTCGGGTTCTTTCTGGGGTTTTTCTCAGCCATAGCGGCCTCCTTTTCGGCAAGCGCCGGGTATTTGGAAGATTTGGTGATTTTGTATTATCACTTTAGCACACGAAAGCGTGAAAGTCAAGTCTTTTTACAACGTGAGTGATTTTCACATTTTAACATGCATAGTTTTCTTCTCTTCACACATGAACAAAAATCATCTAAAAATTATTGCCAGCATTTTTCCCGAATTGGCACATCCTCCTAACTTGCCCAAAATATATTGACAAATTATGAAATCGGGACTAAAGTATACACAATCATTCGGCAAATGCAGTGAACAGGACACGACCTTTTCCCACACCTGCTCCCAGAGAGCTGTCGGTTTTGGTGTAAGACGGCAGCAAAGAGAGAAAGGTTATCCCCTGCGAGCAGCCGGTGCGAACCGCACAGTAGCACCTGGCCGATCCGCCCCCGTTACAGGGCGTCCCCGCTCCGGTGAGGTTCTCCCGGAGCGTGCAGAAAGTGGCTGCCCTCAAAAGCAGCAAGCGAAGTGGTACCGCGGAGAATTGCAGCCGGGAGACCGGTTGTCAGGCCTTCGTCTTCGGGTGGATGCGGTCTGCATCCAGAACGAAGATGGGGGCTTTTTTCATCCCCTGCCGCCCGGCGCTTGTGGTTTTTGAGTGCAGCCGCCAGATGGACCCTGGCCGCTTTGCCGTTTGGAAAGAAAGGAAAGAGGTAAAAGAAATGAACACGCTGGTCATCGTTTTGATTGCAGCCGTGTGTCTGTTGGGAGCTTACACCTTCTACGGACGCTGGCTGGCAAACAAGTGGGGCATCGACCCCAAGGCTAAGACCCCCGCAGTCGTCCACGAGGACGGCCGCGACTACGTCCCCACCAACGGCTGGACCGTTTTTGCCCATCAGTTCAGCTCCATCGCAGGTGCCGGCCCTGTCACCGGTGCCATCCAGGCTGCCGCATTCGGCTGGCTGCCCGTTCTGCTGTGGGTCCTGATCGGCGGCATCTTCTTTGGTGCTGTGACCGACTTTGGCGCGCTGTATGCTTCCGTCAAGAACGACGGCAAGTCCATGGGTATGCTGATCGAGAAGTACATCGGCAAGACCGGCCGCAAGCTGTTCCTGCTGTTCTGCTGGCTGTTCTGCGGCATCGTCATTGCAGCGTTTGCTGACATGGTCGCCGGCACCTTCAATGCCTTTGGCACCGATGGTGCTCTGGTCGAGGCCGCACAGACCAACGGTGCTGCCGGCATGGTCTCCATCATGTTCATGGTGTTCGCCATCGTCTTCGGCCTGCTCCAGAAGAAGTTCAACTTCTCCGGCTGGAAGGAGAGCGTCATCAGCATCGTCTTCATCGTTCTGTCTTTCGTGATCGGTGCAAACTTCCCCATCATCCTGGGCAAGGCTGCATGGAGCTACATCACCTTCATCTACATCTTCTTTGCCGCCGTCCTTCCCATGTGGCTGCTGAAGCAGCCCCGTGACCACATGACCACCTTCATGTTCGTGGCCATGATCGCAGGTGCTGTGGTCGGCCTGCTGGTCGCACACCCCACCATGAACCTGCCCGTTTTCACCGGTTTCACCAATGAGAAGCTGGGCACCATGTTCCCCATCCTGTTCGTCACTGTGGCCTGCGGTGCCGTTTCCGGTTTCCACAGCCTGGTCTCTTCCGGCACTTCTTCCAAGACCGTGGAGAACGAAAAGGATATGCTGAAAGTCGGCTATGGTGCCATGATCCTCGAAAGCCTGCTGGCTGTTCTGGCCCTGTGTGTTGCAGGCGCTGCTGCCGCTGCGGACGGCACCCCCGCTGCAGGCACTCCGTTCCAGATTTTCAGCCGCGGCGTTGCCGGTTTCTTTGAGATGTTCGGCATCCCCGCCTACGCTGCTACCGTCTTCATGACCATGTGCGTTTCTGCTCTGGCTCTGACCAGCCTGGATGCCGTTGCACGTATCGGCCGCATGAGCTTCCAGGAGCTGTTCAGCGTCGATGACATGGAGCATGCAGAGGGCTGGCGCAAGCTGTTCTGCAACGTCTACTTCTCCACCTTCATCACGCTGGTGTTCGGCTTCATCCTGACCAAGATCGGCTACGCCAACATCTGGCCGCTGTTCGGTTCCGCCAACCAGCTGCTGAGCGCTCTGGTTCTGGCCACCCTGTGCGTCTTCCTGAAGGTCACCGGCCGCAACAACAAGATGCTCTTCCCCCCGCTGGTCATCATGCTGTGCGTCACCTTCACCGCGCTGTTCCAGCGTCTGATCGCGATGGTCAAGGCCATCAGCGCAGCCGCTTCGGTGGGCATCCCTGCTGGTGAGACCACCTGGGGCGCTGTGTTCATCGCCAACGGCCTGCAGCTGATCCTGGCTGTCCTGCTGATCGTTCTGGGCCTGAACATCGTCTTCCACTCCTTCAAGGCTTACTCCAACGCGGAGCACAACAGCGAAGCAAAGGTCTAAAAACAACTGCGGTTTTCACGATTCGTTCGTAAAAACAGAAAGAGATCCCCGCTGACGTCATCGAACCCGTCAGCGGGGATCTCTGTTTTTCTGCGCTTCAGAGATGCGCACCTTCCCAGGCCTGCAGCACGGCCAGCTGCGTCTCGGTGTGGAACCAGTGTTCCCCGTCGGCCAGAAGGGTCAGTTGTGCCCCGGTCGCGCGCTTGAAGCGGTCAAGCACAGCATAGGAAGTCAGCTCGTCGGCTTCGCCATAGAGCACCTGCGTGGGGATGCGCCAGCGAAGCGGATGCTCCCGCACCCAGCAGAGATACGGCCACGAAAGCGTCTCCCCGAACGTTGTGGGAAGCTCCCCTGCCGCCTTCAGCTGCTCTTCGGTCACGTTGGCCTGCTGCATCATCCTGCCGATGAGGTCTTCCATATCCACGATGGGCGAAACGAAGAGCGCACGGCGCAGTGCCTTCTCCTGTAACGCCAGCATGGAAAACCACGCACCGATGCTCGTGGCCCGCAGCGAGACCTGCCGCCAGTGCACCCTTGCATACTGATCCATAAATTGCAGCTCCGGAACGACCACCCATGGCAGGAGCCGTTCGGGGCCGTTCTTCCGCTCGCCATGTTCGGGCAGGTCGATGGCCAGCACCTGATAACCTGCCGGGCAGGCCTGCTCTGCAAATGCAAGAGCTTCCTCCTTGCTGCCCATTTTTCCGTGGACGTAGAGATACACCTTGTGGGAAGGCTCGCCGATGAGGAGCGCGGGGATGCCCTTCAGGGTAATGCGTTCTGTTTTCATAGCATCTTCACCATCATGATCTCGTCGCGGTAAGTTCCATCCTTGAGCTTGAAGGCATGGGGCATGGTGCCGCAGCGTTCAAAGCCAAACTTTTCATAAAGGTGGATGGCGCGGGTATTATCGCTGTACACGCCCAGCTCCAGCTGTTCAAAGCCGTTGGCTTTTGCCTGGGCCACGGCCAACTGCATCAGAAAGCTGCCCAGACCACAGCCCCAGGCTTCTTTCAACACAGAGATCCCCATGACTGCACGATGGCGATACTTGATGTGCGGCCGCACCTGTGCCACGCCAAACTCTCCCACCAGCTTTTCTCCGGCAAAAGCACCGACCTCAAAATTCAGCGCGCTGGCTTCAGAGCCTGCCAGCCCCTTTTGCATTGCTTCCAGACTCGCTCCATCCTCTGGATAACGCGCCATAAAATGGGTTTCGCGGTAGGTTGCAAGGCGGAATGCGTTGAGCGCTTCGGCGTCGTCTGCGCACAGACTGCGCACCGTCAGCATTTCTCCGTTGGGCAGTTGGAACGCACACGGGGCGATCTTCATGGTCAGCACTTCTTTCTGTTTGGAATGGGTCTATCATAACATCTTCGGTCAGGTTTTACAACCCCGGAACGCAAAAAAGGAGCCGCAGCACCCTGTGACAGGCACTGCGGCTCCCATTTTCAGCTTGGAAGCTTGAATTACTTCACCATGCTTGCGACTTCAGCAGCGAAGTCGTCAGCGCGCTTCTCCAGGCCCTCGCCCTTCTGGAAGCGGGTGAACTTGACGATCTTGATGTCGCCGCCCAGGTCCTTAGCGACCTTAGCGGTGTACTGAGCAACAGACAGGTCGCCGTCCTTGACGAACTCCTGATCGACCAGGCAGTTCTCCTTGAAGAACTTCTTGATCTTGCCCTCGATCATCTTCTGCTTGACTGCATCCGGCTTGTTGGCGGTCTTCGGATCGCCAGCCATCTGAGCGAGCATGATCTCCTTCTCCTTGGCCACGACCTCAGCAGGGACAGAAGCCTCGTCCACATAGCTGGGGTTTGCAGCAGCGACCTGCATGGCGATGTCCTTGCCGTAAGCAACGAACTCGTCCTTTGCGTCGATGCCGTTGGTGGTCTCGAAGTTGACCAGGATGCCGTGGGTGCCGCCGCCGTGGACGTAAGCAGAGCAGACGCCCTCGTAACGGACGAAACGACGGATCTTGATGTTCTCCTTGATGACCAGGATCAGGTTCTTCAGAGCCTCGTCCACGGTCTCGCCGGACTCGGTCTTGCAAGCCATCAGAGCCTCAACGTCAGCAGGGTTCTGCTTCATGATGACCTGAGTTGCCTCCTTGACGAAAGCAACGAACTTGTCGTTCTTGGCAACGAAGTCGGTCTCAGCGTTGACTTCGATGACAACGCCGACCTTGCACTGCGGGCAGTAATCCGCGTAGACCATGCCCTCAGCAGCGGTACGGCTTGCCTTCTTTGCAGCGGTAGCCAGACCACGCTCACGCAGGATCTCGATTGCCTTCTCGAAGTTGCCGTCAGCCTCGGTCAGAGCCTTCTTGCACTCCATCATGCCGCAGTCGGTCTGCTTGCGCAGCTCCATAACGTCTTTTGCAGTAATAGCCATTTTTATTCTCCCTTACACGTTACTAAACGGGTTTGTTCGGAATACGGAAAAATCAGGCGTTTGCTTCCTCAGCGGGAGCTTCCTGGTTGCCCTGCTTGCCTTCCAGAACAGCGTCGGCCATTGCACCGGCGATCAGCTTGACAGCGCGGATCGCGTCGTCGTTGCCGGGGATCACGTAATCGATCTCATCGGGGTTGCAGTTGGTATCGACGATTGCAACGATGGGGATGTTCAGCTTGCGGGCCTCAGCAACAGCGATGCGCTCCTTGTGAGGATCGACGATGAACATGGCCTTCGGCAGGGTCTTCATGTTCTTGACGCCGCCCAGGTACTTGTCCAGCTTCTCCATCTCCAGCTCCAGCTTTGCCACTTCCTTCTTGGGCAGCAGCTCGAAGGTGCCGTTCTCCTGCATCTTAGCCAGCTGATCCATGCGGTCGATACGCTTGCGGATGGTGCGGAAGTTGGTCAGCATACCGCCCAGCCAGCGAGCGTTGACATAGTGCATGCCGCAGCGCAAAGCCTCGTCACGGATGGACTCCTGAGCCTGCTTCTTGGTGCCGACGAACAGGATGTCGCCGCCCTCAGCTGCAACTTCCTTCACGTAGTTGTAAGCCTCATCCAGCTTCTTCACGGTCTTCTGCAGATCGATGATATAGATGCCGTTGCGCTCGGTGAAGATATACTTCGCCATCTTGGGGTTCCAGCGACGGGTCTGGTGACCGAAGTGCACACCTGCTTCGAGAAGCTGCTTCATAGAAACGACTGCCATAGTAAAAATACCTCCAGATATTGTTTTGCCTCCGCACACCGTGATCAGGGCACCGTATCGGACGGGCCTGACTGCCCTCCACCCGAATGGGCACAAAAGGGCATAGTGATGCGTGTGTAATGCTGAATTATAATAGCACAAAAAGGACGCGGATTCAAGAGCTTTTCGCTGTTTTTTACAAAAAGATTTTGCAGCTTTCTCTTATTTGCCGGTCGGTGCCGCTTCCAGGCCCTCCATCCCCATCCGGCTGAGGGCATAGCCCTTGCCGAACATCAGGTCGTATTGGAGCAGCCAGTGGTTGGCGCTCCACTGCTGCTGCAATGCAGTAGGCTCCTGGGTGGTGGTATCGTCCCGGTTCATGACGGTGCCGCGGGTGTTCGTGCGGTACGCCACCTGCAGCTGGCGGTTCAGATACTGGAAATAGAGCGGCTGCTTCAGGCCGTAGATGTTCATCATGACCGGCGAAATGTCGTAGGCGGCGATGGTACCAAGGTCCACAGGCTGCTGCGAATAGTTCGACCACATGAGCAGGGTCGTCTGGTGGAGGCGGGGGTCAGCGCTGGAATCGCTGGCATAACCGCTCTTGGTGAAGACGTCGTAGTTGGAATCAATGGGGTTGTAATGGTCGCCCCAAAACACGAGGATGACCGGCTCGTCCACCTGAGAGAAGTAGTCGGTCAGGCGGCCCAGCATGGCGTCGGCATCCCGGATGCCGGTGGCAAAGTCTTCGAGTGCCCCCAGTGTGCTCCGGCTGATGCCGGACGGAGCGTTCAGCACCTTGACGCGCTGGTCGTCGGGGTAGTTGTCCTTATTATAATTGGTGTGGTTCTGCATCGTGACAGCATGGAGGAAGACCGGCGCATCGGAGGAGGCCTTCATGCTCTCGTACTGCTGGATGATCTGGTCGGCCATGGAGTCGTCCGTGACAAGGCCGGAGGTCCAGTAGTGCCTGCGCACCTTGTTGACGTGGGTCATCTTTTCCAGACTGAGGAAGGTGTCCAGACCCAGATTCGGATAGGCCGTGTCGCGGCTCCAGTATTTGGCCCAGAAGCAGTGGACGGCGGCGGTCTGATAGCCCTGCGTCTTGAGGTAATTTGGCAGAGAGAACATGGGCCGGGTCACATGCTGCTGATAGGGCTTGCTGCCGTTGGGCAGGTAGGAGACGGAATAGCCGGTCAGCGCCTCAAACTCCACATCGCAGGTGCCGCCGCCGAAGCTGGGACTGTAGGCCCGGCCGGAAGCGCTGGTCTCCTGCAGGCGATGGAGGTTGGCGGAAACATCCGTGTCGAATGCAAAGCCATACTGCTCCAGCTCCGAGACATCCCAGTAGGACTCGTCCATCACATAGATGATGGTGGGGCTCTGTTCGGTCTCCCCGGCAGGCGTGACCGCCCCATAGGACGCCGGGTAGAGCGGTGCCGTCTGGTAGTTCCCGGCTGCGGCGGTGTCGTCCAAAATCTCGTTCACGGCATCTTCCGAGTAGTCGTCCGGTTTCGAGATCTCCAGATTGGTGAGGTTGGTCAGAAAACTGGTGGTGACACCGTAGTAGCGATAATAGCGGTCCTGCATCCAGGCGTCAGGCAGGATGCCGATGGCCTGGGTGACTGCGGGCTGCAGGAAGACACCGAAAAGCAGGCCGCAGACGGCCGCAGCGCTGGCCGCAAAGCCCAACACGCGGGGCTTCCAGTTCAGCTTTTTCCGCCCGCGGTAGAGGAAGAAGCTGGCCACGAGCAGCAGCAGAATGATAACGATGGAGACCACCATGCTGGTCTGGATATGGATCCCGGCAGCGGAAGCAACGCCCGCCGCCTCCGAGACCTGCGCCAGATCCCACGGGAGAAACGGCTCACCGCGCAGCTGCAGCGTGTAGAAATCCACCGCCGCCGGGACGCAGCCGAGAATGGCCGCGATCAGGGTAGCCAGCGGTGCGAACCGGGTCAGCCAGTCCACCATCAGCCAGATGAGGAAAAGCAGCGCCCATGCCAGAAGATACGCTTCGGCGTGGGGAAAAATGTATTGGGTCAGAGTGTCCACGGTCAGACTGCCGCGGGCGATCCACTCCGTGAGCACCACAAGCACCAGCGTGACGACCGGCGGGAAAGCCAGCCGCAGCGCATAGAGCCAGGCCGGAGTGCGGGATGCGCATTTATTCATACAAGAACCGTTCCTTTCACTTCCTGAGCGCCCCAATGGGGCGATGATCTTTGAGTTTGCGAGCACAAATCATGGCCCACGGTTCCCTATTATAATCCTGTTTTCTGTAAAATCAAACCCCAATTCCGGAAAAACAGATGAAAAACTTTCATCCATCCAACCAGCGGCGCAGCTTTTGCCAGAATGAAGCATTTTTCTGCTCCGGCAGCGGCAGTTCTGTGCGCACCAGAACTGCATCCAGCCCGATCTTGTCGATCTCCTCCCAGGGGATGGTCAGCGTCTCGTCCCGCCCCAGCAGCCCGAACAGATGCGGCCTGCCCAGCAAAAGCAGGCTCCGGACCTGCGCGGTCTGCGGGTCAAGTTCCAGATCATCGGCCCTGCCCAGGCAGGCCCCATTGGACAGCTGCACGACCTCTTTGGCGCAAAGCTCCCGGAATGTCATCGGCTCCCCTCCCCGCTGTATGTTCTCTTTTACTGTATGCGGCAGGGCGGCGCTTGATGCAGACCGGCCCCTTGTGTTATACTGGGTGCAGCGACCAATTGGAAAACTCACCCATTCAGATCGAGGTATGTGTCGATGTATAAAAATATCGTGTTTGATTTCGGCGGCGTCATGGTCGATTTTGACCCCAAGGAGTATCTGGTGGACCGTTTCTGCAACGCCGATGTGGAGGAGCAGGTCAGCGCCCTGACCTTTGACAGCGAAGAGTGGAAGCTGCTGGACGCTGGGCTCATCACCCGGTTCGAGGCCAACCAGCGGATGCTGGCCAAAGCCAGAGAACAGGGCTGCGCCTTTGAGGTGCAGGGCGTTCTGGATGACTGGATGCACATCCTGCGCCCCCGCCGCCGGATGCAGGAGCTGGTGCAGAAGCTGAAAGCCCACGGCTACTGCGTTTATTACCTGAGCAATATTCCGGAAGATGTGCTCGACCTGCTGATGAACCGGGACATGAAGGGCCTGTTCGACGGCGGCGTGGCCTCCTGCGAGGTCCACATCAACAAGCCGGACCCCCGCATCTACAAGGCGCTGCTGGAAAAATACCACCTCAAGGCGCAGGAGAGCGTCTTCATCGATGACCGGCTGGACAATGTGCAGGCGGCCTTCCGGCTGGGTTTCGCCGGCATCCAGATGAAGGAGAGCGTCGGCACACTGGTGCGCAGCCTTGCCACCTGCGGCGTGGCCCTGCGCTGAGCTGCACCAAAACACAAACCGCCCGGTTCCATGCTGTTTTCGGCACGGAACCGGGCGGTTTTCTGCGCGTAGAAGTTACGAAGTTACTTGGCTTCGTAATTCTGGCAGAAGTGCGGGGTCTCGATCTGCTGGGTGGTGCAGGAGCAGTGCTCCGTCACCTTGATCTGCGGCAGGTCACACTTGCAGCTCTCCACATTGTGGCGGCACTTGCAGACATCGCAGACAACACCGGTATTTTCCATTCGTTCTCACCTCTTTGAATCTGGGATGCTTCTAGGATGCCCCCATTCCGTGAGATTTATACACCGGTCACTTCTCTGCCCCGGCCTTGCGTTTGGCCCGGATGGTCACGATCACATGCCGGATGGAGAGAACGGGGTGCACCGGCAGCATCCGCGGCCCGGCCCAGCGCATGACAGTGCGGATCTGCTCCCGCATGGCAGGCTTGTAGCAGTGGACTTTGCAGGCCGAACAGAAGGTCTTCGTCTCCATGAACGGGCAATGGTCGATGCGGGCCAGCGCATAATCGCGAAGCTCCTGACATTCCGGGCAGAGCGAGCCTTTGGGTGTGCTGTGCTGCCTGCGGCAGTAGAGCGCGATCATCTCGCTCACTAGAAGTTGTTCCTCCGCGCGCTTTTTCGCAAGGTCTTTCGGGGTAGTCTGTTTCATGCGTTCCTCCAGATACAACAAAAAAACCGGCAGAAAGCCGGTGTCGTTCGGTTCTCTGTCGGTTAGTTTATCAAGACAAACTCATTTTGTCAAGAGAAAAGGCTTACCATGCAGCCAGGTCAGCGCCCAGCTTGCGGCAGGCAGCCTGGACATCGTCGTCGGGCGTCTCGTTGCAGATGAGGCCCTCTTCGCTGAACAGGACCGCGCCGTCCTCCTTGACACGCTCGCACCAATCGCGCATCCACTGGCCGTCGCCCCAGCCGTAGGAGCCGAACAGCGCGACCTTCTTGCCGTTCAGGGAACCTTCCAGAGAAGCGAACATCGGCTCGAACTCGCTCTCCTCCAGCTGCTCAGCGCCCATTGCGGGGCAGCCGAATGCCACGACGTCATATTCGCCCAGCTTGGCAGCATTCATCTCGCCGCAGGGAACGATGGTGGCGGCAGCACCTGCCCCCTCAGCGATGCAGTTTGCCATGGTCTCGGTGTTGCCGGTCGCGCTCCAGAATACGATTGCTACTTTGCTCATAAAGAAGAACCTCTCTTTCAATTCAGGTTAGTATATTCTAACTTTTATCACCAGTAAAATGCGTCATCCGAAATGGACGCGCATTTTACTGGTTAGGTTTCTCTAACCACAGATAGGATACCACACTGCGGCAGGGTTGTCAAGGCTCTTTTGCAGATTTTTCCACTCCCCTGCTCAAAGCAGCTGCGGAACGGTGAACACCAGCGTCAGCACACCGAAAATGACCGGCTGATGGAGCAGATACAGCACCAGCGAGTGCCGCCCCAGCCAGCCCAGCGGCGGGCAGACCGACCGGCGCAGCGGCTCCATCCGTTTGCGGCCGACAAGAGGATGCAGATAGTACCCCGCCCAGAATAAAAACAGCCACGGCAGCAGCGGGAAGTAATCGGAGGAGTAAAAGGAGACCGGATAAAAGCCGAAGTATGCCGTGAGGTAGTTGGCATACAGCCCCTGCGGCAGCGCCCAGCGCAGCGGGCCAAGCCCCCAATAGCCATCCATCGTGTGATCAGTCAGCGCGAACAGGATCAAACTGACCGCCAGCCCCACCGCCGGCGGGATCTTTTGCAGCCACTTCTGCACAAGGCCCGTCAGGAACATGGCCGAGCCCAGCAGGGTCAGCACCCCAAACCAGACCACATTTTCCGGCATGAACAGCAGCGTCACCGCTGTGACCAGCACTCCGGCACCAAAGACCGCCGCGCCGCGTTTGAGCGGATGATGCCCCAGCGGCAGACAGAAGCCGGACAGCAGGATGAACACCCAGCAGATGGATTGCTGCCACAGCCGCCCCTGCCCGGCGGAATACCACGGCACCACGACCCCGAAGAGATACACGGCATCCCACATGCCATGGTAGAGCATCATGCTGATGAGGTCAAGCCCGCGCAGCTCGTCCAGCAGCGCGTAACGGGATGAAGACGATTTCATAAGGAAACTTCCTTTTTCGTTTTTTGTCTCATTGTACGCTTTGCCGCCGGGCGCGTCAAGCAAAAAAGCTGCTGTGCAGCCTGAGCCACACAGCAGCCTTTGAAAAAACGGGATCAGACCTCGGTGTTGAAGTAGCGCTTCAGCAGGCCCTCGAAGCCACGGCCGTGCCGTGCTTCGTCCTTCGCCATCTCATGGACGGTGTCGTGGATGGCGTCCAGGTTCAGAGCCTTTGCCTTCTTGGCCAGATCCATCTTGCCAGCGCAGGCACCGCACTCGGCCTCAGCGCGCATCATCAGGTTCTTCTTGGTGCTGTCGGTGACGACCTCACCCAGCAGCTCGGCGAAGCGGGATGCGTGGTCGGCTTCCTCGTAAGCGTAGCGCTTGTAAGCCTCAGCGATCTCCGGGTAGCCCTCGCGCTCTGCGACGCGGGCCATGGCCAGATACATGCCGACCTCGCTGCACTCACCCTCGAAGTTTGCGCGCAGACCGTCCACGATCTCCTGGGGGACGCCCTCAGCCTTGCCGATGCCGACGACATGCTCGGTCACATAGGTGTTGCCGGTCTTCTCCACGAATGCAGAAGCGGGAGCCTTGCAGACGGGGCACTGCTCCGGGATGGAGCCTTCAGCGATATAACCACAAACGGTGCAGACATACTTTTTCATACGATAGACCTCCATAATTTCTCAGTTATTCTTTTGGCCGCCCCTGGTACGGTCGGCCTTGGTTTCTGAGCCTATTATAGCAACGATTCCTAGGTTAGTCAAGGATAATTTTTAAGAATCATTCCTATTTAACGGTTTATTTACACCTGGAGGTTGCCGCTGGTTGCAGCGTCAGAACCGTCGGCAGCGTCGAACTCATAATCGTTGCCGGGCAGGATGGCGTTGAGCAGGATGCCGACGATGGCGGCGATAGCCAGACCGGACAGATTGATGGAAACGCTGCCCACCATGAAGGTCAGGCCGCCCACCGAGTTGAAGCCCAGCGCAGACACCAGAATGACAGCAGCAACGATCAGGTTGCGGCTGTTGGTGAAGTCCACCCGGTTCTCGACCACGTTGCGGACACCGATGGCAGAGATCATGCCGTACAGCACGAAGCTGATGCCGCCGATGATGCCGGTGGGGATGGTGTTGATGACCGCCTCAAACTTGGGGCTGAAGCTCAGGATGATGGCCAGTACCGCAGCGATGCGGATGACCAGCGGGTCGTAGATACGGCTCAGCGCGAGAACGCCGGTGTTCTCGCCGTAGGTGGTGTTGGCCGGGCCGCCCAACAGGCCGGCCATGGCGGTCGCAAGACCGTCGCCCATCAGGGTGCGGTTCAGGCCGGGGTCGTTGATATAGTTGTGGCCGACGGTGGCGCTGATGGCGGCGATATCACCGACGTGCTCCATCATGGTCGCCAGTGCGATGGGCAGGATGGTGAAGAGAGCGCTGATGAACTCCGGGCTGCCGTCGATGGCGAACAGGCCCATGGCGTTCTGATGCAGCGGGATGCCGAACCAGTCGGCGGCAGCGATGGCCTGGAAATCCACGGCACCGGTCACGAGAGCGACCGCGTAGGAGACCAGAACACCGATGAGGATGGGCAGGATCTTGACCATGCCCTTGCCCCAGATGTTGCAGACGATGACCGTGCCCAGCGCCACAAAGGCCAGCAGCCAGTTCGACTCACAGTTGGTGATGGCAGAGGGCGCCAGGATCAGACCGATGGAGATGATGATGGGGCCCGTGACCACCGGCGGGAAGAACTTCATGATGCGGCGGATGCCGAAGGTGGAGATGAGCAGGCTGACCACCAGATACAGGATGCCGGAAAAGGCAACGCCTGCGCAGGCATAGGGCAGCATCTTCGTGTTGGCAACGGTCAGGTTGCCGTTGGCATCTGCCAGCATGGGGGCCACGATGGAAAAGCCGCCCAGATAGGCAAACGACGAGCCAAGAAAAGCCGGGACCTTGCCTCTGGTGACCAGATGGAACAGCAGCGTACCCAGACCTGCACAGAGCAGCGTGGTGGAAACGCTCAGGCCCGTCAGCAGCGGCACCAGCACCGTGGCACCGAACATGGCGAACATGTGCTGTACGCCGAGGATCAGCATCCGACCCGTGCCCAGCTGGCGCGCGTCGTAAATGCCTTTGGAGTAGTCGATTTTTTCACTCATAAAAGAGTTCTCCTTTCGCGTTTTACTTCCAAAAAAAGAGGCATTGCCGCAAAAAAGCGACAGTGCCTCAGCTTTCGGGAAGAAAAAACATTCGGGACGGAAGAGCAGCCTCCGTGCTCCGCAAAGTTGAACCGTGCATTCTGCTCTCCCCTTCCCTTCGTACGCTGTAAAGTATATCAGAAACCACCCCGTTCTGCAATGGATTTCCGGGTTTTTTGGCATTCTTTCTGCGATTGCTTTCTTTTTCAGGTTTTATTCCCCTGCGGCAGCATTTTGCACCTGCATCTTGCAATCAGGCCCCCTACGCACTATAATAATACCGATTAAATGGATTGAGATTTAAGGAGACCCAATGATCTATCTGGATTATTCCGCCAATACCCCGGCCGACCCGCAGGTACTCGACCGGTTCTGCTCCGTAGAGCGGCGCTGCATCGGCAACGCCAACTCCCATCATCAGGCAGGCACCGCCGCCAGAGCCGAGATCGACGCTGCCACGCTGAAGATCGCCGCTCTGCTGGGCGTACAGCCTGCCGAGATCATCTATACCTCCGGTGCCAGCGAATCCAACAACTTCGCGCTCAAGGGGCTGGCCCGGCTCTCCCGCCATGCGGGCAGGCACATCATCTCCACCCCGCTGGAGCATTCGTCCGTCAGCGGCACTCTGACCGCGCTGCAGGAGCAGGGCTATGAGATCGACCTGCTGGACATCCGGCGGGACGGCACCGTAGACCTCGACCATCTGAAAGAGCTGCTGCGGCCGGACACCATCGCCGTGGCGGTCACGCTGGTAGACAGCGAACTCGGCGTCGTGCAGCCGGTGGAGGAGATCGCCGCCATCCTGAAGAACTACCCCAACTGCCACCTGCATGTCGATGCCACCCAGGCCGTTGGAAAGATCCCCGTCTCGTTTGAAGGGGTGGACACCATGAGCCTGACGGCTCACAAATTCTATGGCCTGAACGGCATCGGCCTGCTGCTCAAGCGGCGGAATCTGGCACTGGAGCCTCTCATCCACGGCGGCGAGAGCACCACCATCTACCGCAGCGGCACCCCTACGGTGGCGCTGGCGTCTTCTCTGGCCTGTGCACTGGAACTTGCCATAGAAAACCTGCCGGAACGCTCTGCCTCTGTCCAAAAGCGGAACGCGGAACTCCGCGCGGCCCTGTGCCAGCACCCGGAAGTGCGCATCAACAGCCCCAAAAACGCCATCCCGCACATCCTGAACCTCAGTATCCGGGACGTGAAGGGCACGGTCTTTCAGCGGGAACTGGACGCCCACGGCGTCTGCGTCTCGGTCAAATCGGCCTGCTCGTCGGACGGCCTGCCCTCCCGCGCAGTGTTTGCCGTCAGCCGGGACCGCCGCAATGCCCTCTCGTCCTGGCGCATCAGTCTGAGCCATCTGACCACCGAGGCAGAGATCCAGGAATTTTTACGGGTGTTCGACGTCTGCTGCCAGCAGCTGACCGCCGCACACGGAGATCGATAAGGAGAAATCATGAAACGCGAACTCGAACCCTATCAGATGATCGAACGCAGCATCATCAAAAAATACCGCAAAGAGCTTTGGACCCCCTTCATCATAGCCGTCAAACGGTATGAGCTCATCCAGGCAGGCGACAGGATCGCCGTCTGCATCTCCGGCGGCAAGGACTCCATGCTGATGGCAAAGCTCATGCAGGAACTGCAAAAGCACAGCGATGTCCCCTTTGAGCTGGTCTTCCTCGTGATGGACCCCGGCTACAATGAGCTCAACCGCCAGAAGATCGAATCCAACGCGGCACTGCTGCACATCCCGGTGACCATCTTTGAGAGCAACATCTTTTCGGTGGCCAACAACACCGACAAGAACCCCTGCTACCTCTGCGCCCGGATGCGCCGCGGCCACCTGTACAGCAAGGCCAAAGAACTCGGCTGCAACAAGATCGCGCTGGGCCACCACTTCAACGATGTCATCGAGACGACCGTCATGAGCATGTTCTACGGCTCCCAGCTGCAGGCTATGCCGCCCAAGCTCCACAGCACCAGCTTCCCCGGCATGACCCTCATCCGCCCGATGTACTGCATCCGCGAGGAGGACATTCTGGCCTGGAAGCGGTACAACGACCTGGAATTCATCCAGTGCGCCTGCCGCTTCACCGAGAACTGCACCATGTGCGACAATGGCGGCGGCGGTTCCAAGCGGCAGGAAACCAAGCTCCTGCTCCGCCGCCTCAAGCGCGATAATCCCAACATCGAAAACAGCATTTTCCGCAGCATCCATGCCGTCGCGCTGGACACCATGCCGGGGTATAAATCCGAGGGCGTGGAGCACAGCTTTCTGGAACGGTTTCATGCGATGGAAGAAACGGCAGCTGACGTTGAGCTGTGAGCTTCTGCGAAAAATCATGCAGCATCGGTGGTATCATAAACAAGCTGTTTCACTAAAAAAGCGGGAATGGACCGGACGATTCCGATCCATTCCCACTTTTCAGCTTTGTGAAACCAGTTGGAGTCAAACGCTTACAGCAAGTTCACGTACACTCAACAGGGGCTTCCTCTTTTATTAGATAGAGATTGTGTTACAAACGTCGATCAGCACCGGGTCGAGGGTCTTGGTCATTTCAAGAGCCTCATCGACGGGGTAATCCACGAGGTGCTCCCCCTTCATGCCGACGATGCGGTTGTACTTTCCCTCTTCCAGCAGGCAGACAGCGTGGTAGCCCATGGCGGAAGCGTTTACGCGGTCGCGCAGAGTGGGCGAGCCGCCGCGCTGGACGTGGCCCAGGATGGTGGCGCGGGTATCAATGCCGGTGCGGGCCTGGATTTCGTTGGCGATCTCCTGCGAGTGGCCGATGCCCTCGGCAACAATGACGATGAAGTGGCGCTTGCCGGTGCGCTGCGTCTCGGTGATCTTATCGAGGATGTCGTGCTGCATGTCGAATTCCTTCTCCGGCAGCAGGACCGCCATTGCACCAGAGGCGATGGCGACGTTCAGAGCGATGTAACCCGCATTGCGGCCCATGACCTCGACAACGCTGCAGCGGTCGTGGCTCTGGGTAGTGTCGCGCAGTTTGTCGATCATTTCCAGAGCGGTGTTCATCGCGGTATCGTAGCCGATGGTGTAATCGGTGCAGGCAATATCATTGTCGATGGTGCCGGGCAGGCCGATCATCGGGATGCCGCGGTGTGCCAGCTCACGGGCGCCACGGTAGGAGCCGTCGCCGCCGATGACGACCAGCGCATCAATGCCGAGCTCACGGCACTTGGCAGCGCCCTTGTCCTGGCCCTCTTTGGTCTTGAACTCCAGGCAGCGGGCGGTGTACAGGATGGTGCCGCCGGCCTGGATGATGTTGGAAACACTGCGCAGGTTCATTTCAAAGCACTCGCCGTTCAGCAGGCCGTTGTAGCCGCGCTGAATGCCGATCATCCGAAATCCCTTGTGCAGGCCGGTACGAACCACAGCGCGCACTGCAGCATTCATGCCGGGGGCGTCGCCGCCGCTGGTCAAGACACCAATCGTTTTGATTTGCTTTTCCATAAGAGAGATTCCCTCCAATTGTTTCTTCATTCACCTCGGAGCAGTGCCCCTTCTTCCTGACACTGCTCCATTGCTTTGCTCATTTCTGATACGACTTGCCTTGAATTATTATAGCACAGTTTTCCTGTGAATCCAATACCTTTTTGAAGCTCTGTTAAAATTTTGTTAAAGTATACTTTGCTGCGAAGCTGCGATGATTTTTATGAAAGTTGTATCTGCACGATTCGTTCCATAGCACGTTATTTTGTTGCAACGTTCTTTTCGCCGACCAGACGCCGCAGCTCCTGGAAGAAGAGCGGATGGCCGGAAGTATACAGTCTGCGGGGGGCCGCAAGCTTCTGTTTGGTGTCCTCCAGATAGAAGATGACCGGCATATCACCGTCAAAAATCTCCAGCAGGTTGACGACTTTTGCATACTGCGGGCAGCTGCGCGACGGCAGACGGATATAGAGCCGCTGGGCCGCATCCCGCATCCGGTCCGGACGGTTCGCCTGCGGGTGCTTGGGGTCGTAGCCTTCAATGGGCGAGATGCTTTCGGCCATCAGCTTGGACGGCTCGTCCTCGCGGACCGACAGACGCCCCTCGATGACCACAACGGCATTTTCCCGGATGGCATCCCGGAAGACCTCCAGCACCTTCGGGAAGACGATGACCTCCATCGTGCCGGTCAGGTCTTCCACGCTGGTAAAGGCCATCAGGCTGTTCGACTTGGTGGTCATCATCCGGCTCTTGACAATGGTGCAGACGATGCGGACATGGGCATTGTCCAGCCCATGCGCTTCCTCGCCGGTCAGGGCCTTGATGGAATGGGTCGCAAACTTTGCCGACTGCTCCCGGTACGCATCCAGCGGGTGCCCGGACAGGTACAGGCCGCTGACCTCTTTTTCCTGCTGCAGCAGTTCGGTGTGGGAGTATTCTTCGAGGTGCCGGATCTCATATACATCCTTCGACGTGCTCTGTGCTCCCCCGCTCATCAGCGAGAACAGGTCGAGCTGCCCGTCCAGATTCCGCCGGGAGTCGCTCTCCACGCTCTTGATGATGCCATCCACGGCCTCCACGAGGCTGTGGCGGTTCTCGCCCATGCTGTCGAACGCGCCCGCCTTGACGAGGCTTTCCACGGCCCGGCGGTTCATTTCGTTGCCGTACAGCCGCTTGCAGAAATCATACAGGCTGGCATAGGGCTTTTCCCAACGCTCTTCCACGATGCGTTCCACAAGGTTGCGGCCCACGCTCTTGACCGCGTTCAGGCCGAACCGGATCTGCCCCCTGGCATCCGCCGTAAAGCCGCCGTTCGAAATGTTGATATCCGGCGGGAGCACCCGGATGCCCAGGCGGGCACATTCGCCCGAATACTCGATGACCTTATCGGTATTATCGAGCACGCTGGTCAGCAAGGCTGCCATGAACTCGCTGGGGTAATGGCACTTGAGATAGGCCGTCTGGAATGCGACATACGCATAGCAGGCCGCGTGGCTCTTGTTGAACGCATAGGATGCAAAGCTCGACATTTCGTCATAGATCTCGTTGGCGACCTTTTCCGAGATGCCGTTGGCCACGCAGCCGGGACATTCGTGGCCGGGCTCGGTGCAGCCGTGGACAAAGTGTTCCCGCTCTGCCTCCATGACCGCATGTTTCTTCTTGCTCATGGCGCGGCGGACATTGTCTGCCTGCCCGAACGAAAAGCCTGCCAGCTCACGGAAGATCTGCATGACCTGCTCCTGATAGACGATGCAGCCGTTGGTCACATCCAGAATGTGGGCCAGCTGCGGGGTCTTGTAGCTGATCTTTTCCGGCTCGTGGCGGTTGCGCAGATAGGTCGGGATGGAATCCATCGGGCCGGGGCGGTACAGACTGATGAGTGCGATGACATCTTCCAGGTTCTGCGGCTGCAGCCCTACGAGGACCTGCTTCATGCCCGAAGATTCGAGCTGGAACACGCCCTCCGTCTCGCCCTGACCCAGCATTTTGTAGGTCTCTGGGTCATCGTAATCGAGCGCTGCAACGGAGAAATCCGGCTCTTTTTTCTGGATGGCCGTTTCCGCATCCCGAATGACCGTCAGTGTGCGCAGGCCGAGGAAGTCCATCTTCAGCAGGCCAAGCTCCTCGATCTCGGTCATGTTGAACTGGGTCACAGGCAGACCGTCGTTGGTGGCGAGGGGCAGATAGTAGTCAGTCGGCTCCGGGGTGATGACGACGCCCGCCGCGTGGGTGGACGCATGGCGCGGCATTCCCTCCACCTTGAGGGCCGTGTCGATCAGTTCCTGGACCTTCGGGTCTGTGTCGTACATCCGCTTCAGCTCAGCCGAGACTTCCAATGCGCGCTTCAGCGTCATCTTCAGTTCCATCGGGACCTGCTTTGCGACCACATCCACATCCTGGTAGGGCATCCCCATCACACGGCCCACGTCACGGATGGCGTTGCGGGCGGCCATGGTACCAAAGGTGACGATCTGCGCCACATGGTCAGCACCGTATTTCCGGTTGACGTAGTCGATGACTTCCTGACGGCGCTCATAGCAGAAGTCCACGTCGAAGTCGGGCATACTGACACGTTCGGGGTTCAGGAAACGCTCGAAGATGAGGTTGTAGCGGATGGGGTCGATGTCGGTGATGCCGACGCTGTAGGCCGCAATGCTGCCCGCACCGGAACCACGGCCCGGCCCCACCGGGATGCCCTGGCTCTTGGCGTAGTTGATATAATCCCAGACGATCAGATAGTAGTTCGTGTAGCCCATTGTCTTGACCACGCCGATCTCGTAGGTCAGGCGGTCTTTGTTGGCCTGCGGGACATCGGGGCCGTAGCGGCGCTCCAGACCCTCCCAGCAGAGCTTTTCAAAAAATGCCTGATTGTCCATCCCGTTGGGTGCTTTGTAGTAGGGGATCTTGGTGTGGCCGAAGTCAAAATCAAAGTTACACTGGTCCGCAATCTTCTGGGTGTTCTCGCAGGCCTCCGGCACCATGGCGAACAGATCGTACATTTCATCCGTCGTCTTGACGTAAAATTCATCGGTCTGGAACTCCATCTTATCGGCGTCCTGCATGGTCTTGCCGGTCTGGATGCAGAGAAGGATGCTCTGCATTTTGGCGTCTTCCCTGCGCAGATAGTGGGAGTCGTTGGTGGCGGCCATGGGGATGCCCGTCTCCCGCGCCAGCTTGATGAGCTGGGGCAGAACGATGGTGTCCTCTTCCAGGCCGTGGTCCTGCAGCTCAATGTAGTAATTGCCTTCGCCAAACAGGTCCCGGTACCACAGCGCCGCGTTTTTTGCCCGCTCGTAGTCCCCTGCGAGAATGGCCTGCGGGATCTCGCCCGCCAGACAGGCCGAAAGGCAGATGAGTCCTTCGTGGTATTGTTCGAGCAGCTGCTTATCAACGCGGGGCTTGGAGTAAAACCCCTCGGTGAAGGCTGCGGAGACCATCTTGATGAGGTTCTTGTAGCCGGTCTCATTTTTGCACAGCAGGATCAGATGGTTGTTGCCGTCGATCTTGTTGACCTTATCGAACCGGGTGCGGGTGGCAACGTAGACTTCGCAGCCGATGATGGGCTTGATGCCCGCTTTTTTGGCCGCTTTGTAAAACTGCACACAGCCGTACATGACGCCGTGGTCGGTGCAGGCGATGGCCGTCTGCCCGCACTCCTTCACGCGGTCCATCAGCTGGTCGATGCGGCAGGCACCGTCCAGCAGGCTGTATTCCGTGTGGATATGGAGGTGGACGAAATCCCGCCCCAGATGATTGTTTTCGCTGATCTCGCTCACTTCGTTGCCTCCTGTTCCATCCGTTCCCGCATGGCCTGCGCCAGCAGTTCCAGCTTTTTCATCCGATGCGACAGCCCCGATTTGCTGACCGGCGGGTCAAAGTAGGCACAGAGCGCCGTCAACGAGAGATCCGGATTTTCCAGCCGCTTTGCTGCTGCCTGCTGCAGCACCTCCGGCAGAGTCTCCAGCGCATTCTGCTCCTGCAAAAAGCGGATGGCCTTCAGCGTCTGCGCATTGGCGCGGGCTGTTTTGCCGAGGTTGGCGGTATCGCAGTTGGTGTGGCGGTTGATCTGGTTCCGCATCTGCTTGACGGCTTTCTGCGCATTGATCTGCGCTGCCGCCTGGGCCGCCCCCATAAACGCCAGAATGCGCTCCACGTTGGCGCAGCTCTTGACGTAAACCAGGTTCACGCCGTTGCGGCGGGTGCGGTGGGGCGCAAACTCGTGCTCGGCCAGCAGCGCTTCAAAGTCTCTGGCGAGATTGGTGCGGCTCGTTAAAAATTCGATGTTGTATTCTTTTTTTGGATCTGTGACGGTTCCGCCGCAGAGAAACGCCATGCCGATGTAGGCGCTGACGCATGTCTGGCAGCGGATCATCCGGGGGTCGATCTGCAAGCTCGTCTCACTGCCGGTGGTGCCGAACAGTTCATGCAGCCGCGCCACCTGTTCAGGCTCCCGGATACCAAACTCGTACACCACCCCGCTGGGGCGGCTCTTTTCCAGAATGGTGCCCCGGACGCCGCAGCGGGCAAACAGCTGCTCGGCCACGCGGGCGGTCAGCTCCTGCTCCGTCTGGAGCACAAGGCCCTTGGCGTCGAAATATTTGGCAAAGCAGGCGATGCCGTAGGCCGCCGCGCGGACGCAGCAGTCCTTCTGCAATTGCAGGCTGTGCTGCGCGATCTCTTCCCGTGCCTGGGATGCAAAACTCATTTTGTCGTTCCTTCTTCGATCTGCCGTTCAGCGGGAGGCATCGCGGTGCTGGACGCCGGGCTGGTAGCCCAGGCCCTCGCAGTATTCCGCGATCTTCCGCGCAAAGGTGATGGAGCGGTGTTTGCCGCCCGTGCACCCCACGGCAATGGTCAGCTGGCTCTTGCCCTCCTTGACGTAGAGCGGCAGGGCATATTCCAGAAATGCTTCGTACCGGCGCAGCAGTTCCTGCGCCTCCGGTTTGCCCATGACGAAATCCACGACCTCCTGATCCAGGCCGGTCTTGAACTTCAGATCCGGGACATAGAACGGATTGGGCAGGCAGCGCACATCCAGCACCAGGTCTGCGTCCGCCGGGACGCCGAACTTGAAGCCGAACGACATCACCGTCAGCCGCATCGCACTCCGCGCCCCGCCGTTCTGCACAAAGAGTTCGCAGATGCGCTCCTTGTTCTGCGCGGTGGAGAGCAGCGCCGTATCCACGATATAATTCGCACGTTCCTTAAAGGGGCGGAGGATCTGGTGCTCTTTCTGGAAAGCTTCCCGCGTGGAGATGCCCTCCGCAATGCTGATCGGGTGGCGGCGGCGGGTCTCGCTGTAACGGCGCATCAGCACATCGTCCGGTGCGTCGAGGAAGAGGATCTCGTAGGCGATCCCCTGCTGGTCCAGCAGGTCGAGCGCCTTTTCGATCTCCTCGCTGGAACGGCAGCCGCGCACGTCCATGGACAGCGCCACCCGCTTCAGCTTGTTGTCACCAGCTTTGGAGAATGCGGTAATGCTCGGCAGCAGTTCCGCCGGGACATTGTCGATGCAGAAAAAGCCGATATCTTCCAGCGCATTCATAGCCACAGACTTTCCTGCGCCGGAAAGCCCGCTTACGATCAGCAGATCCATTTCTCTTCCCTCTTATGCTTTCACGACACGAATCTCTTTTTCCAGGTCGAACCCGGTCTGTTCCTTTACGATGGCCCGCACCTCGTCGCACAGAGCCAGCACATCAGCACAGGTCGCGCCGCCCAGATTCACCACGAAGCCGCAGTGCTTCTCGCTGACGGCCGCGCCGCCGTGGCGGAAACCCCGCAGGCCGCACTGGTCGATGAGGGCCGCAGCAAACGCGCCCGCCGGGCGCTTGAAGGTGCTGCCGGCGCTGGGCTTGTCGAGCGGCTGCTTTTCCACCCGCTTTGCCATCAGCTCGTTCATCCGGGCTTTGATGGCGTCCGGGTCGCCCCGCTTCAGATGGAACTGTGCGCTCAGGATGCAGCCGCCGTTTTCCTCAAAGATGCTGTGCCGGTAGGAAAGGTCGAGCGCGGCAGTCTCTGCCTCCACGATGTCGCCGTCCTGCGTCAGATACCGCACCGACTGCAGCACATCCTTCATCTCGCCGCCGTAGGCTCCAGCGTTCATATAGACCGCACCGCCCACCGTGCCGGGGATGCCGTAGGCAAATTCCAGCCCGGTCAGGCTGTTTTCCAGTGCGGCGGTGCACAGGCTCGAAAGCTTCAGGCCCGCACCGGCGACCACAGCATCATAGACCTCGCCCGGCGCTGCCCCCGGATGCGCGACCTGTTCCAGAAAGCCGATGCCCATTTTCAGGGCCATGGTATCAATGACCACGCCCCGGTAACCGGCATCCTCAAACAGAATGTTGCTGCCGTTGCCCAGCAGGTAGTACTTCACGCCCTGCTCTTTGCAGAGTGCGATCACACGGCAGAGCTGCTCTTCGGTCTCCGGCAGGGCGAACACATCCGCCGGGCCGCCGATCTTAAAAGTGCAGTGGGCTGCCAGCGGCTCGTCTGCCCGGTAGGCAATGCCTTCCGCCTGCAGCTGTTGTTTCAATCGTTCCATAAACGCTTCGTTCCTTTTCGTATGAGAATCTTATTCGATGGTGCCTTCGAGGCCCAGACGGATGAGCAGCTCCTTGGCGGCGTTGTAGCCCATCTTCTTCTGGCGGTTGTTGATAGCCGCCGTTTCCAGCACAACGGCGAGGTTGCGTCCCGGCGAGACCGGGATGCTGGTGCTGGGGATGTTGACGCCCAGGATCTCGTAATACTCGCTTTCGAGACCGGTGCGCTGATAGTTTTTGGTGGGGTCCCAGGCTTCCAGCTGGACCACGAGGTCCAGACTCTCGCTCACCTTGACCGCGCCCACACCGAACACACGGGCCACATTGACGATGCCGATGCCGCGCAGCTCAATGAAGTGTCGGATGTTCTCCGGGGCCGTGCCCATGATCTGGCGGTTCGAGACCTTGCGCAGCTCCACAGCATCGTCGGCCACAAGGCGGTGGCCGCGCTTGACCAGCTCGATCGCCAGCTCGCTCTTGCCGATGCCGCTGTCGCCCAGAATGAGGATGCCCTCGCCGTACACCTCCACCAGCACACCGTGGCGGGTGATGCGGGGGGCCAGCTCCAGGTTCAGCACACTGATGATGCTGCCCATCAGGGTGCAGGTCGTTTCGTTGGAGCGCAGCAGCGCCACGCCGTGCTTTCTGGCCAGCTCCTGCATCTCCGGGAACGGTTTCAGCTCCTCGCTGCGGCTCACGATGACAGCCGGCGGCTGCTGACGGAACAACTGGTCCAGCGCTTCGTAGCGCTTTTCCGGCGAAAGACCGGACAGGAAGTTCATCTCGGCCAGACCCATGATCTGCAGCCGCAGTTTATCAAAGTAATCGTAATAGCCCGCCAGGAACAGACCCGGACGGTTGACTTCCGCGATCTCGACGCTGATGTTTTCGAGGTCCTGCGGAGCGTAGACCACATCCATGCTGACCTTTTCGGTCAGCTTCTTGAGCGAAACGGTAAAATTCGCCATCGTTCTTCCTCCTGCGTGTATTCCTCAACTGCGGGCAGACCCTCCCGCAGGCATTCCTTCTCTTATTATAAACGAGATGGTTTCGGATTACAATGATTCTTTTGGGAAAAGTTCCTATTGGTGGATTGACCGCTGAAAACAGACTGACAAATAACAAGACACCCCGCTTGCCGTGCAGACTCTGCTGCGGAACAAACGGAGTGTCTTGTTTCTTCCTGTTTATTTCTTTCTAAGATATTTGATGAGCGCAATGACTAATAAAATGCCGATAATCAGCGGCAAAAGAGAAAATAACGAGAAAATCAGTTCGCCAAGTCCAATTCGCATAGTTTTTCCTCCTTCGGAAGCCAGGTTTATTTGTGGAACTATTATTTCCGTCTTGTGGTTATTATATAACATTTTGTTTTATATGTCAATATAACAAAATGTTTTCCCTATACTTTTGTTAACGGCATCCATGAATAGAGGTGTATGCGTATGTACCAACGCATCCGCGATTTGCGAGAAGACCGGGGTTTGATGCAGAAAGACCATGCGGCCTATT
>ENA-UERN01000202-UERN01000202.1-human-gut-metagenome-genome-assembly--contig:-NODE-202-length-74516-cov-11.952270_pt1 | contig 74516 bp, 68 predicted proteins | sample MGYA00242950_ERZ507950 | MGnify/ENA primary metagenome ERZ507950 (study PRJEB26167, sample SAMN06115515) | human gut metagenome | host: Homo sapiens | place: China:Ningxia | collected 2014-11-26...
CCAGTAGGCATTCGGCCACTGAGAACACACCATCTGATACCTCCCCCTGTTCAGAGCTTCTGAACAGCCATCCATGTTGAAAGCGGAGAGACTGCGATACAGCAATCTCTCCGCTTTTCTGTCGTGATCTCCTGCTTTGAGCGGAGAGGCCGAACCTGCACGACAATGAAAAAACATGGCTCCAAGCCGGGACAGGCGGTTCTTATGAGGTATCCTCACATCTGCGGCACTGTCGACGCTGTCCAAAGGCGGCCCACACTCATCCCTCTAAGTACGGGCATCGGATGCCCTGACTTTTTGCGGTCTTTTGAGGATATGCCTCCCCCGCCCACCACCACTAACCTCGAATATCCTTATGCCCACAGCGATATCGCTGTGGGCTTTTTTGCGCCCTTTGGGCAGCCTCGCTGCCGTAGCCCTCCTGTGTTCTGAAATTTGCATCCAACAGATTTCAGAATATGGAGGAACCAAAAATGTATGACAGACGGAGCATCTACGCACTGAACAAGAAAAATCCAGACGCCATTGTACTTCCAGACGCCGACGGAAATCTGATCTGCCTGACCTGCGCTGATTTCACCGATGAAGCAGAGTTTCGCCGTTGGAAGAGGTGGTCGGACCAGGACTTTCACGCAGAGGATAAAAGCGATGTGGAGGAAAGCGGCCACACCACATCGATGGACATGGTTCCGGAAGCCGCCCTTGCTGTTCCCAATGAGGAGGCTTTGGCAGAGGAAAGGCAGGTCAGAGAAGATCAGATTCGTTGTGCGGAGGCGGCGGTTTCTGGGATCAGAAGCATACTGACTGGGGCACAGTTTTACAGACTCCGGCAGTATTGCATCGAAGGGAAAACAGAGAGCGAAATCGCCGAAGCAGAAGGCGTCACACAGCAGGCTGTGTCTAAATCGCTGGTCTCCGCTTTGAAAAAAACGAGAAAATTTTTGAAAAGGGGTCCAAAAATGGTTGTGAAAAAGCCTGAAAAAAGATGATTAGTGAAGGGACAAGTATCCCCCATCTTCTGAACCTTGAAAAACACCGCCCAGGCGGTCATATCCGGTGACTGGAATACCTTTGCTGACGGCGCGAGCGTCAGACCGGGTGCGCGAGGACCACCTGTGCGGAGCATTCTCCGCATATTAGGACGGCCAAAGGAAGGTGCAGAGCGATACCCACCCAGGTCAAATGCAGCTTTGGCAGGCTGCTTCGCCATGACCCCGTCAGTTTACAATGATACTCCTGTACGCAGCTCCGAGAGAACCTCGGAGGGGTGAAACTCCCGTGACGCGCGCCAGCGCGGTTCCAGCCGCCGCCCTTGCCTGGGGAAGTAGTGTCGAATACAGGCAGCAACGCAAGAGCAAGAAGGCCGCTCCGCAAGGAGCAGTTCCGCCCCGATACGGAGCGGCCTTTTCTGCTTTGCGGCAGAAGTATGGGGATCGTCCACCTCCTCTTTCTCTTTTCCGCCATCCATTCTCTTCTCTCTTTTAATCCTCTGAACGGCCTGCATTCACTCCCTCCTTATCGCCCCGGACGATCCTCATATTTGTGCCGCAAGGCAAAATTCAGAAAAGAGGTACCGATATGGATCAGAACGTCAATTATTACGGCATCATCCTTCTGCTGCGCCAGCTTCGGGAAAGCGGCAGCTTCAGCGAAAAGGAGCTGCGGAGGGTGGCGGCACGGATCGCCGCGGACAGCGGCGCGGACATCATGATTTCTCTCTGATTTTCTTCATCTTTCAGTAGCTTTCTGAACAAGGTTGTGGTAGTGTTTGTGTTGCAAAAACAGGAGGTGAGCAGGCATGGCGGAAAAGCATCTGACAGACGGTACAACGGCACTGGCAGCGCAGCCCCGCGTCATCAAGATCGAGGCGGCGGAGAAGTCGCAGAATGCGCAGCTGCGGGTAGCGGCCTATACCCGTGTCAGCTCAGACTCCGATGACCAGCTCAACTCCTTCGCGGCGCAAAACCGCTACTACGCCGAGCTAATCTCCGGCAAGGCTGAGTGGCGCATGGTGGATATCTACGCCGACGAGGGCATCACCGGCACCTCCGCCGCAAAGCGGGAGGACTTCCAGCGCATGATGGCGGACTGCCGCAGAGGACTCATCGACCAGATCCTCGTCAAATCCATCTCCCGTTTCGCCCGGAACACAAAGGACTGTCTGGAGGCAGTGCGGGAGCTGAAGGAACTGGGCGTCAATGTCCGCTTCGAGCGCGAGGGCATCGACACCGCCAATGTGAGCAGCGAGCTCATCACCGCCATCTATGCCGCCTTCGCCCAAAAGGAGAGCGAATCCATCTCCGGCAATATGCGCTGGAGCTATCAGCGCAGGATGGAAAGCGGCGAGTTCAACACCTGCCGCGCCCCCTGGGGCTTCCGGCTGGACGGGAAAAGCCTTGCCGTCCACGAGGAGGAGGCCGAGATCGTGCGGCGCATCTTCCTCGAATACCTCTCCGGCAGGAATCCGCGGGAGATCGCGGAAATCCTGAACGCCGAGGACACATCGGGACGGATATGGAAATACAAGGCTGTGGATTACATCCTACAAAATGAGCGTTATGCAGGCAACGCCCTGCTGCAAAAGCGATACACGACCGCCACCCTCCCCAAGCAGCAGAAGATCAACCACGGGGAGCGCGAAATGTACTATGTGGAGGATAGCAACGAAGCCATTATTCCACAGGAGCTATTCGACCGCGCAAAAGAACTGCGGCAAAGACGCAGCGTCGGGCAGGCTGTCACCCATGGAAGGCTCTGCGTCCGGATGCGCTGCTCCTGCGGCTCCCGCATCCGGGCAAAGCAAGTCAATGGCAGATGGTACTGGTGCTGCTGCCGACATGATGAAAAAGGCGACTGCGTCATCAAGCCCGTGCCGGAAGCGCAGACGGATGAAGCCTTCCGCCGCCTCTACTATAAACTCAAGCATCAGAGCCTCCCCATTCTGGAGCAGATGCTCGAAACCCTCCAGACGATCCGTGATCGCAGGATGCTCTGGAGCGAGGACATCGTTTCCCTCAACAAAAAAATATCCAAACTCTCCAGTCAGAATCAAACGCTGGCCTTTCTCAAGCAAAACGGCCTCGTTGATCCTGACATTTTTATAGCCAAAAGCAACGAGCTGACCCGCCAGCTCCGGCAGGCCAAGCTGGACAAAGAGGAACTTATGGATGCCGAGGGGGATGCCACCGCCCAGCGGACGCGGGAGCTGATAGCCCTGCTGGAGGATGGGCCGGACTTCCTCGACCGCCCCGACACAGAGCTGTGCGGCGCGCTTGTTGCGGAAATCATCGTGGAGAGCAACGACACCCTCCGCTTCCTCCTGCATAACGGGCTGGAGCTGCGGGAATCCATTGAGAGGACGGTGCGATAATGGGAAACCGAAAGCAGCCCTTCGGCTACCGTATGACGCTGGGCGAGATCACGATCCAGCCGGAGGAGGCAGAGCTGGTGCGGTTTATCTTCCAAGGCTACAGCACGGGAGCTACGCTGGGGGAGCTGACCAAGGCACTCTGCCGACAGGAGATCCCCTACTATGAGGGGCGGACATGGAACAAAAACATGGTCTCCCGTATTTTAGAGGACAGCCGCTATATCGGAGAGAAAGGCTATCCGGCACTCATCGAGCCGGAGCAGCTCCGCACGGCAGCGGAAAAGAGGACGGCAAGAGCCTGCCCCCCGCAGAAAACGCCGGCGCAGAAGACCCTGCGACGGCTCTGCGGCGCGCCGCCTTCTGAGCGGGTTGAGAAGATCGTCACCGACCTGCTCAACGAGCTCATACGCTGCCCCGACCGTATTCAGCCAGCGGCATCCCAGATGGCCGCTGCCTGCGGGAAAACGCGGGAGGATCTGACCACCGCACTGGAGCGGCAGCCCATCGACGAGGACAACGCCAGAGCACTGCTCCTTCAACTGGCGGCAGAGCAATACGACACCATTGGGAACACGGAATACGAAACCGTGCGGCTGCGGCGGCTGCTCACCGGCCGCAAACCCATGACGGAGTTGGACGCGGAGCTGCTGCAAAGCGCGGTGTCAAAGGTGTGCGTGACGAACAAATGCGTGACCGTGATGCTGAAGAACAGACAGGTCATAGAGAGGAGAGATCCGCTGTGAACGAAACCGCCCCAAGAGTCATTAAGATCCCGGCAAAGCCGGAGTCGGTCCGGCAGGCGGAGCTGCAAAGACAGCTCAGGGTCGCCGCCTACTGCCGGGTCTCCACCAAGGAGGAGGATCAGGCAAACAGCTATGAGGTGCAAAAGGAATACTACACCGACAAGATCATGTCCAACCCCGTGTGGACCATGGCGGGTGTCTTCGCCGACAAGGGCATCACCGGCACCTCGGTGAAAAAACGCGAGGACTTCATGCGCATGATCCGCCACTGCCGCCAGAGGAAGATAGACGTCGTCCTCACCAAATCGGTATCCCGCTTCGCCCGCAACACGGTGGACTGCCTCTACTACACACGGGCTCTCAAGGAGCTGGGCATCGCCGTCATCTTTGAAAAGGAGAACATCAATTCGCTGGAGGAGGACAGCGAGCTGCGCATCACGCTCTCCGGTGCCTTCGCGCAGTCTGAGAGCGAATCCATCTCCGCCAATGTCACATGGGGCAAACGCCGCGCCATGGAGAGCGGAAAGGCGACCATCCAGTACAAATACCTCTATGGCTTCCGCAGGGGCGCGGACGATAAGCCGGAGATCATCCCGGAGGAGGCAGAGGTCGTCCGCTGGATCTACGAGCGATACCTCGCCGGCGCCAGCACACGGATGCTGCGGGACGAGCTGCATGAGCAGGGCGTGACATATTCCGAAAAGTCACCGCAATGGACGCTGCCTCATATCAAGAGCATCCTGCGGAATGAGAAATACTGCGGCGATGTGCTGATGCAGAAAACCTTTCAGCAGGATGTCATCAACCGCAAGGTCATCAAAAACACGGGGCAGCTCCCCATGTACCTCATAGAGAACCACCACGAGGGCATCGTCAGCCGCGAGAAGTACAACGCGGTGCAGGCGGAGATGGCGCGGCGCAAGGCGGCAAAAAGCCCCTCCAAGAGAGCATCCACCGGTCTTGCCGCCTACACCAGCCGCTACGCACTCTCAGATCGTCTGGTGTGCGGCGAGTGCGGAACGCTGTACCGCCGCTGCACGTGGACGCGCCCTGACGGAAAGCGCGTTGTGTGGCGCTGTGTGAGCCGATTGGACTACGGCAAGAAATACTGCCACAGCTCGCCCACGCTGGACGAGGCGCCGCTCCAACAGGCAATCATAGCCGCCCTCAACACCGTCCTGCCGGACTTGGATGGCCGCATCCGCCAAATCACGGAGGCGTTGGAGGCGGAGGTCATCCCGTTCCCTGGCAGCGGCATGAGCCTTGGTGACATCGACCGCAGACTGACGGAGCTGGAGGCACAGTTCCAAAGGCTGCTGGAAAAGGCGGCGGATGATCCCATCGCCTATGGGGATCAGTTCAAGGAGATATTGGACGAGCAGACCGCGCTAAAGGAGCTGCGGGCAACCATCCTTGCCGAGAATAAGAAACACGCCGAAGCGGATCGGCGCATCAGGGATGCCGCGGGGATGCTGGAAAACGCCGTGCCCCACATCGCGGAATGGGACGAGAGTGCCATCCGGCAGCTGGTGGCGCAGGTGAAGGTGCTGTCCAAGAACGAGATCAGCGTGACGCTCAAGAGCGGCATTGAGATCCGCCAGAGCATATCAAACTAAAAAAGGAGATGGGAAAATGGTATTTGTGACCGGCGACCTCCACGGAAATTTTGAGCGATTCAAACCAAAATACTTTCCCGAACAGGCGCGGATGACAAAGCAGGACATTATGATCTGCGCCGGAGACTTCGGGGGTGTGTGGTTTGGCGACAGCCGCGACGATGAAACGCTGGACTGGCTGGAACGCCTGCCCTTCACGCTTGCCTTTGTCTGCGGCAACCATGAAAACTATGATGCGCTGGAACGATACCCTGTTGCGGAGTGGCACGGAGGCAAGGTGCATCGCGTTCGTCCCCATGTTCTGCACCTGATGCGCGGGCAGATCTTTGAGCTGGATGGTTACCGCTTCTTTACCATGGGCGGCGCAAAAAGCCACGACATCGAGGATGGGATTCTGGAGCCGGATGCCCCGGATTTTGAGCAAAGGCTCATGACGCTCCGGCGCAAGCCAAGAGCGAGGTACCGAGTCAACCACATTTCTTGGTGGGCACAGGAACTGCCCTCCGATGAGGAATACGCCGAGGCGCGGCGAAAGCTCGACGCGGTCGGCTGGCAGGTGGACTACATCATCACCCACTGCGCTCCCACCAGCATCGCCCTCATGGGGAGCCGCCACAACGAGGCGGACCGGCTCACAGACTTCCTGCAAGAGGTACGGGAAAGAGCAAAATACCACTGCTGGCTGTTCGGCCATTACCACGACAACCGAGCCATTGACGAAAAGCATATCCTTCTGTGGGAGCAGATTGTGCAGATATTATAAAACACGACCACAGAGGAAAGAACAGCAAATCTGCCGTTTTTTCCTCTGTGGCCTTGATTGAATCGATACTAAGCTGGGCTTATAATCCCTGAACAGCATTTTTAATTACTAACACTACAATGCGATTGGCTCGACTCTTGGCGGCTTTCTTTGTCACAAACCACATTATTACAAGGTACACGAGCGGGATGTATAGTATTTTGATTGCCGTCACTAAGCTCATGTAGGCAACTGCTAAGACCCCAAATGCGATAAGTGTCATAACCAACAGAGAAATTGTTGACATACAGATATCTCTCGTCATCAACTGCATCCGTTCTGCGTCGATAACATTTCCACGCTCGGCATCTTTGCATTTTCGCAGAAGATCGTTCCACTCTGCGGTTTGCTGATTTGCTGGAGCATTTGATAAATGTGCAAACATTTCTTTTGCTTTTGCGAGATCAAATCCGGCTGCATCTATTTTACCAGAAGCTATATCTGTAAAAACGGTATCACTTGGCATATCTTTATAAATAATCTGTTGCTTAACTTTATCAGGCCAGAACTCATTCAAGATGAACACTAATGCACAAATTGCCCCTGCCAAGGTATCGATTGCAATCATACTGGAAAGTGCAGATAGTAGCCCTACTGCACCAATTGTATCTTTTACGTAGAATCCAACAGAAGCGACTGCAATTAGTAGGTAAGCCAAAACATATTGCTTTAGCTCCTTATATTTATAGTCCTTGATATATTCCACATTCATTTTCATATTGCCTTTTCATAAACCGTACGAATTGCTTTTACAAGTCCTAAATGCCTTTGCTGAAAAAGCTCTCGTTCTGATACGGTTGATCGAAATCCAAACTCACCGGCATCCTCAATATAGTTCATTAAGAATCCTGCATCTGACAATTCTTGTTTAGCGTAAAATATTTCAGAATGAGGATTTTTACCTTTAACGACATTGATACAATCGAGCCTTGAATTTTTCTGCATCGCACAAGAATTAATTACCACCAAGGCCTTTTTCTGAGACAATACGTGCTGTAAAATAGGCTGTACTTCCAAATTCATATGTGCAGTAACAAAAACTCCATATTCACCTTTGCCGGAGGTGCAGCGATAATACCCAATTGATTTTGTGAATTTGTGGTTACTTGGGCAATTACATTCAATCCAGTTGGACACCTTGACTCCTGTGATTTCTTGTATAAATTGATGCCGAAGAAGTAACTCTTCCGATGTGACCAATGCTTTAGATACTATCCAAATCACCCAGACTTGTTCTCCTTTTCGAAATAGAATGTGCAGACGAACAATCGGTTGGCAAATCAATAATTTTATCCTTAGTATTGTATGCTTGCCGATACCGCTCGTCCTTCATATATTTTACAATATCTTCGGATCCACCGCTATTAGGAGAAGAGCCAGTATTATCCGATATAAGGTAGTCCTTAGAATAAGCGTGTCCTCCGAGAACTCCAAAAATTGCCTTAGCATCATCTTCCTGCCCGTGATGTGGTAACTGAATGATATCATAGGTCATCAGATTTTTTAAGTAATCGGGTGAAGCATCTCCGCAGAGCAGCAAAGTCTTTCCATCATCCAGAGTACATTTCAATTGAACACTTGCGGCATTCATCACCGTTTCCGCAGCATCACCTTCACCGATTTTGTTATCTACACGATTATCAATCGCTTTGGTTGCAACATCAGTAAACTCATCAGCTGTGGGGCCTACAATTGTACAGGTGCTAATACAGACTCCGTCAAGTGCTTCCTGGGCCGAAATGTTGAGTTCCTTGGCCTTTTCGATAATTTTTTTGATGTTATCGAATTCAATCAATATTGCTTGGCTGATACTATCCTTGTTACGACGACCATCATCAACTTTTTTTAGAATTGTACTGGAATGTTTCAGATACTGATGAGTATAGACTGTAACTTTATATTTACCTTGGTCAGATAACCATTCCAACAATGAACATACTCCGTTAGTATGGTCGCTATCATTATGAGAAACCACAATACTGACTGAAGTAATAGTAGCGTTTTTTTGCAGGAAAGACTCAACGTATTCAGCGTGCTTTCCGTGTCCGCAGTCATATACAATCATCGACGTAAGATCATATATCAAAATACAATCTCCAAATCTTGTGGATTTATCTCCATCATAATTACTTAACGCCTTTAACTTCATGGAAATTCTCCTTTCTGAATCATCAGTATCTTGAAATAAGGAATGACTATACTCGTTCGAAATTAGATGAAAAGGGCAATGGAATTGCGGATTTCAACAAATTTGGATAACGCATAAATGCCTTTTTAGTAATTATATCACAAGATAGCGTGCAAGTAAATAGATAAATCGAACACATATTCGAATGTGCGTCCTAAAATAACTATTATTAGAAAGGGGAAGCCCTATGAACATCCGCAAACCCGCAGACTACAGCGTCCTGTTTTCCGAACTGGACAAGCTCATAGCGGCACAGCTTCCGCAGATGGAATTGTACCGCGAGATCGGTCGAGTGGTCAGCAGCAGAGCTGAAAAAGGTGCCGCTGTCGCAGCGTCGGAACACCTGCAAGTCACCTATCCCGCAGCCGAGGGCTTCTCTCCCCGCAACCTGCGCCGGATGCGGGACTTCTACCGGATGTACGGCGACGCGCCGGAGTTGCTGGCAGCGGCAATGCGTCTGAACTGGACACAGAATGTGGTCATCATGGAGGCCGGATTGACCATGGACGAGAGGTGCTGGTACATTCGGAAGGCCGCCGAAAGCGGCTTATCCAAAAAGGAGCTGCTGCGGATGATTGAGAGAGCCGAACATTCGGAAATTGCTCTTGGCGAAAGCGTGGATACCTGCTATACTGTAGAAAATGATGAGTTTTCGGAGAAAAACCAGTATGAAGAATATCCTGTTTATCTGCCACGGCAATATCTGCCGCAGCCCCATGGCCGAGTTCGTGATGAAGGACTTGGTGAAGAAAGCGGGGCTGTCTTCACAGTTCCATATCGAATCGGCGGCTACCAGCCGGGAGGAGATCGGCAACCCGGTTTATCCTCCGGCGCGGCGCAAGCTGGCAGCGCACGGGATCTCCTGCGACGGCCACGCGGCGCGGCAACTCACCAATCAGGATTACGACAAGTACGACCTGCTGATCGGCATGGACAGCGCGAACCTGCGGAATATGTACCGCATCTGCGGCGGCGACTTTGCCGGCAAGATGTCCCTCCTGATGGACCACACTGCCCGCCCCGGCAATGTGGCAGACCCGTGGTACACCGAGGACTTCGAGTCGACTTGGCGGGATGTGCTGGAGGGCTGCCAGGGATTGCTGAGAGAATTGTTGCAGGAGTGAGGTGAACAGAATGGCACAGAATGATAAGATCCAGCTATTCGAGAACAAGCGCATTCGTACTGCGTGGGACGAGGAAAAGGAAGAATGGTACTTCTCCATTGTCGATGTGGTAGCTGTTCTAACCGACCAACCAGACCAACGCGGCGCAAGTAACTATTGGGCGAAACTGAAGCAGCGTTTGAAAGAAGAAGGCGCAGATCAGTTGCTGACAAATTGTCAGCAACTGAAAATGAAGTCGCCCAAGGATGGAAAACGCTACAATACCGATGTGGCCGATACCGAGCAGCTTCTCCGTATCATCCAGTCTATCCCTTCGCCGAAGGCAGAGCCGTTCAAACTCTGGCTGGCGCAGGTTGGCCGGGAGCGCATTGAGGAAACCATAGACCCGGAATTGACCATCGAGCGGGCATTGGAAACCTACCTCAAGAAAGGCTACACCCGCGAGTGGATCAACCAGCGGCTGCAAGCCATTCAGGTCCGTAAGGAACTGACAGATGAGTGGGATGCCCGCGGCGTGCAGAAGGGCGTGGAATACGCCATCCTCACCGATGAGATCTCCCGCGCATGGTCGGGGATGTCCACCCGCCAGTACAAAAATCTGAAGGGGCTTAAAAAGGAAAACCTTCGTGATAACATGACCACGCTGGAGCTGGTGCTAAATATGTTGGCAGAAGCCACCACCACACAGTTTTCAAAGGATCGAAAGCCTTCGACCTTCCAAGAGAATCTGGAAGTTGCTAAAGCTGGCGGACAGGTTGCCGGGCGAACAAGGAAAGACATTGAGTCACAGTCCAATACGCCGGTCATCTCCCCGAAGAACGCCGCGCAGCTCAATCAGGTCGTGACTGACCTTTTGGAAGGGGCAGCCGCGGATATGAGCGAGATGCCAGAGGAAAAATAGCGTTTTCGCATAATGTGGTTTTTCACGCGGCCAATTAGCAGATCTTGAAAGCACCCATTAAAAAAGTTTGAGAAAAGTTAAAAAAGAACGGAGAATTCCGACTTGCACATGGCATTTTTGAGCCGGGTGTTCAAAAATCTACAGTGGTACGGCATGACAGAAAGTTTAGGAATTCAGGCTTTTGCTTGAATTCCTTTTCTTTTTGCTTTTAAAAGTTTTGGTTTCTTTTTTTGAATTTGCGGTTTTCTCAAAAATACCCTTTGGGAACAAGGGCCTGTATTTGGAGAAAGCCTGATGAGACGGTAAAAAGGAGCGTAATATAATGAAAATTGGATTGCAATTTGCCATGCCTGCAGAGTTTCATGCCCTGCCGGGGGCCAAGGAGCTGGAGGCATTTGAGACCGTGTCCGGTGTGCCGTTCTACGAGGCTGCACCGGGGATCATTGCCTGCGCCGGCGGTGTCAGCAAGGTGAATGCCGCCATGGCGGCAGAGATCCTGTGTCTGAAGTACGGTGTGGATATGATCGTCAATGCCGGAGTGGCCGGATGCCTGACGGAGCTTCCCACCGGTAGCCTGGTGGTCGCCGAGGACTTTGTGCAGCACGATGTGGACACCTCTGCCATCGGTGATCCCGTAGGATTGGTATCTACGGTGAACCGGGTGTCATTCCCCACCTGGAAGCCGGAGCGGTGCGTGGAACTGCTGGCAGCACTGGGCCGCAAGGCGGCGCTGGGGCGGGTGGCCACCGGAGATTGGTTTGCTGTCCGCAGCGACCGGGCAATCTTCATCCGGGACACGTTCCACCCTCTGCTGACAGAGATGGAGGGCGGCGCGATCGCCCAGGTGTGCCTGCGGAACAATGTGCCCTTCGTGGCGGTCAAATCTGTGTCGGATCATCTGTTCCGGGAGGGCCAGACGGAGGAGTTTTTCGATTTCGCCCACGCTATGGAGGATCTGGGCGCAGTGGTACTCCCACTGGCGCAGGCTTTACAGAAGGAGACGCTCTGAGCGGGGCAAACCGCGCTGCGCCTGCCATATAGTTTCCAGCCGGAACGAGCAATCGTTCCGGCTTCTTTCTTCCTATGGGTATGGGAAAAACAGCCGGAGGGAGCGAAAGTGAGGGCGGATAACCGCCGCCGGGCTGACATACGCTTTTTGTAAGAAGAACCATAAAATGGAACGGGCGTTCGTGAACGAGCAGTGCTTTTTCGGCTTTTTCCGGGAAATTTCATGTTTGGGACCCTAATTTGGGGAAATTAGGGTTAACAAAACGGGGATTCCATGGTATACAGAAGTTAGGCCATATGATCTGCGAATTAAAAACGATAGGGAGCCGACAGGACCCGCTTAAAGACCGTCCCGTTGGCAGAGCTTCAAGCCCTTTACCGGCGAACGGCCCCTCCGGGAATAATCCAATCCTCTTGGCGGCATCCGTATTCCGGTGACGCAGGACTGTTGAGCGTAAAGGAGGCACAGCTGTGAAAAAAAGATGGACCGCGTTTTTCTTGGCGTTTCTCCTGGGGCTCGGCCTAAAACACCGGGGCCGGACACAAATACGGATGCGCCACCCTCTGCTGCCGAGGATATCCGGCAGCAGACCTCCGCACCGTTCAGCGCGGACTACTGGACCGCTGTGCGGCACGAGAGCTATGATGCCATGAACGACTGCATGAAAACCAGTGCTATGCCCACGGAGGCGTGGTGGGCGGACCTCTATCTCAACGAAGACGGAACGGCCCAGTTTCGGGATGTGTTAGGCTCGTACTACAATACCAGCCTGCTCGACGGAAACTGGTGGCTGGGCGCGGACAGCACCCTGCGGTTGACGGGAACGATGAATACCGGCGAGCCACTGACCTTGGACGGTCGGATCGAAAGCACCGATTCTCTGGCGATCGAGACCCCTTACGGAGATACCTTCTACTTTGCCCCGGCAGAGCGGCCGGGCCCCGGCGGAGAGATGGGGATCGCGGACCTCTACGGAACGTGGCGCATGACCCACTATGAGGAGGACGGCCGGGAATACAGAGCCGACGAGGAACATATCGCCTCTATGCTGTGCTTTGATTGCCTGTGGTCCGATCTGTTGGAGGGCTACGTGATGCGGGCGGACTGGTACCACGCCGCCGGGCTGGATACGGACACCCCGCAATACCGGTCAGAAAAGCATCTGCTGGCGGAGCAGATAGAGGAACCGCTGATGCCGGGGCTGTCCAATGAGACTTGGAGCGTGCGGCTGACCGATGAGGAGACTGGCGCGGCGTTTTTCGCCGCCCTGACGAACCGGAATAGCCTGCTTGTGTGGATGCCTTATGAAAAGAACGGGGGCGAGGGGGTCCGTACCGTCACCTATATGCGCTCCAGCGGCTTTCTGCCGCCGACCTTGGAGAACGCCATGACAGGGGAGCCGGAGAAATCGCTGATCTTCTACTGGCGGGACCCGCCCGCCGAGGTGACGGAGCCGCTGTCGGTGATCCCCATGAACGCATTGGAACCCAACGGGCAGAATAAGCTGCTGCTGGTGGGCCGATGGTACGAAACGGACATCCAATTCAGCGTTGGAACGCCGGTGCTGAACGATGACGGCACCCAGCAGAGCTGGATCTCGGAGAAGGTGGTGTATGAGGGGAAAATCAAGATCAATGAGCCGATGTTCTTCTCCCTCACCATTCCAGAGGATACGGCGCGGGTGTGCCTGTTTATGAAGCGGCCCTGGGATGTAAGCTGGTTCACCTGGCCCATTACGGATCAGGCTCCGTTTTATGTCAGTGGAGACACTTTCCTGACGGGAGGGAGCTGAGGCCTCGTTTTCCCTAAAAAACAGGCGATTTTATAAGAAGCGATCAAAAGCGAATGCTGAAATCAAATACAACAACAGGAAAAGGAGAGTAGAATTATGGGACTGATCAAAGCGGCAATGGGCGCGGCTGGCGGCGTGTTGGCCGACCAGTGGAAGGAATACTTTTATTGCGAGGCCATCCCCTCTGACGTGCTGGCGGTCAAGGGCAAAAAGAAGGTCACGGGCCGTTCCAGCAACACCAAGGGCGATGACAATATCATCACCAACGGCAGCCTGATCGCCATTGCGGACGGACAGTGCATGCTCATCGTGGAGCAGGGCAAGGTGGTGGACGTCTGCGCCGAGCCCGGTGAGTACACCTACGATATGTCCACGGAGCCGAGCATCTTCTCCGGCGATCTGGGCGAGAGCGTAAAGAGCGTATTCCAAAATATCGGCAAGCGTTTCACCTTCGGCGGCGAAGCCCCCAAGGATCAGCGGGTCTACTACTTCAACACCAAGGAGCTGACGGGCAACAAGTACGGCACCCCCAGCCCCGTCCCCTTCCGGGTGGCGGACCAGCGGGCTGGCATCGACATTGACATCGGCATCCGCTGCTTCGGCGAGTACAGCATCCGGCTGAAGAACCCCCTGCTGTTCTATACCAACGTCTGCGGCAATGTCAGCGAGGACTACAAGACGGAAAATATCGCCGGTCAGATGAAAACGGAGCTGCTGACGGCTTTGCAGCCCGCTTTCGCCAAGATCAGCGAAATGGGCATCCGCTATTCCGCCCTTCCCGGCCATACTCTGGAGCTGGCTGACGCCCTCAACGAGCAGCTTTCCAGCAAGTGGCGGGATCTGCGGGGCATGGAGATCGTCTCCTTCGGCGTTTCCAGCGTGAAGGCCAATGAGGAAGACGAGCAGATGATCAAGGAGCTGCAGCGCAACGCGGCCTTTATGGACCCCACCCGCGCGGCGGCGCATCTCGTCGGCTCTCAGGGCGAGGCGATGAAGGCGGCGGCCGCCAACACCGGCGCCGGTCCCGCCATGGCCTTTATGGGCATGGGCATGGCCGGCCAGATGGGCGGCATGAACGCCCAGAACCTGTTCCAGATGGGCCAGCAGCAACAGGCCCAGCAGCAGGCGGCGCAGCCCGCTCCCGCACCTGCGGCGCAAGGCTGGACCTGCACCTGCGGTCAGGGCGGCATCACCGGCAACTTCTGTCCCAACTGCGGCAGCAAGAAGCCGGAGCCGAAGCCTGCCGGGGACAGCTGGCAGTGCGCCTGCGGCACCACCGCCACCGGAAAATTCTGCCCGGAATGCGGCAAGCCCAAGCCCGCCGCCGCAGCGGACGGCTGGATCTGCACCTGCGGCGCGGTGAATAAGGGTAAGTTCTGTGCCGAGTGCGGCAAGCCCAAGCCTGCCGGAGTTCCTCAGTACAAGTGCGACAAGTGCGGCTGGGAGCCTGCCGACCCGCAGCATCCTCCCAAATTCTGCCCTGAGTGCGGCGACCCCTTTGACGACGGGGACACCGTGTAATGAAGCGGCGGATGATTTGGATCTTCCTGGCGGGCGCGCTGGTAGGGATCGTCCTTTCGGGTCTGTATAAGCACTTTGTCACGGACCAGATCATGGATGGGGGCAACGGCATGGAAAATCCGGATCAAAACCTGTTCCTGCTGGACGGGGACGGTACTTATGTGGACAATTCCCTCCTCTGGCCAGTGCTGGCGGGAACATGGGAAAGTCCGGAGGACGGCTGGCAGGCGGTCATCAGCGAAGAGGACGGCCTGACCCTCCGGTTGGACGGCGAGACCGTTCTGGAAACCCCGCTGGACTTCACCTACATCCCGCGTAAAAAGATACAGGACACAGGGCTGATGTTAGACAACCGTGTTCTCCAGAAGGCGGACGGCACGGAATGGGGGAAGATCCTGGACGTTTACCACTGTGCCGGGGCCGGCGAGGACAGCGGCAGACTGGAGCTGACGGTGGACTGGTCGGAAGCGGCGGACAAAGTGGTGGAGCTTCAAAAAGTTGAAGAATAAGAGCGAATAGCGGATTTTTTGGCGAATACCGTCCCCGGCCGCGGGAGCCACGGCCGGGGACAAGATCCCGGTTCCGGGTGGACAATGCAATGTGAGCCGTTACGGCGACTGAAAACAACAGGAGGAAGCTATTATGGGATTGTTTGATAAGAAATACTGCGACATCTGCGGCGAGTAGATCGGACTGTTGGGCAATCAGAAACTGGAAGACGGCAACCTCTGTAAGGACTGCGCGAAGCAGCTCTCTCCCTGGTTCAGTGACCGCCGCCGCTCTACGGTGGAGGACATCAAGCGGCAGCTGGCCTACCGGGAGGAAAACCGGGGCAGGGCGTCCCAGTTCCGCACCACCCGCTCCTACGGCGAGGATTGTAAGGTCCTGCTGGACGAGGAGCATCGTTGGTTCACCGTTACCCGTGCCCGGGATCTGGCGGACGCCAACCCGGATATTCTGGACTGCACCGCGCTGACCGGCTGCCGCGTGGACATTGACGAGAGCCGCACGGAGCAGAAGCGGGAGGGACCGGACGGCAAGGAAGTCACCTACAACCCGCCCCGCTACGAGTATTCCTATGACTTTGAAGTGATCATTTCCGTCAATAACCCCTACTTTGACGAAATGAAGTTCCGCCTGAACAACAGTTCTGTGTACATCGAGCCGCAGAACACCATGCAGCGGCCCATGATGGGGCAGCAGGGTATGATGGGCCAGCGTCCTATGGCGGGCCGTTCTCAGAGCGGCATGACACAGCGCCCCATGATGGGACAGATGAATTCTGTGGGCCGGATGAATACCATGGCTGCCGGCTTCGATCCGGAGAGCAATCGGGAATATCGCAAGTACCGCGAAATGGGCGACGAGATCCGAGCGGCGCTGCTTCAGGTGATGGAGACCGCCCGTGGCGGCGGCACAGTTCAGACAGCCCCCATGCAGCAGGAGGCCCCCATGCAGCAGCAGGAGACCTTCGCTCCCGCTCCGGCAGCAGCCGGTCCGTGGACCTGCCCCGCCTGCGGCGGACAGAATGACGGAAAATTCTGCGAGTACTGCGGCGCGCCCAGAGGATAAGGGAAACAGATCGGAGAAAACGGCTCAACAGCGTCCGCCCGTCTACGGGCGGGCGCTGAACGGAACATGAAGAAAGAAGGGTGAGAGCAAGCATGGCAGCACAGGTGACCAACTATCAATGCCCAAGCTGCACCGGCCCGCTGCATTTTGTGGGCGCATCCGGCAAGCTGGAGTGCGATTACTGCGGTGGTACCTATGATGTAGCAGAGATCGAGGCGCTTTACGCGGAAAAGGAGGAACAGGCCGCGGCGGCGCAGCAGTCGGCAGAAGAAAAAACGGCGGCGGAAAAGAAGGCAGCCGAGGAAGGCGGCTGGGAGTTGCCGGACCTCAGCGCCGACTGGGGCGCAGAGGGCGACGGCATGAAGGCTTACAGCTGCCCAAGCTGTGGTGCGGAGCTGATCTGTGACGCAAGCACGGCGGCTACCTCCTGCCCTTATTGTGGAAACCCAACGGTGGTGCCGGGGCAGTTTGCGGGAACGCTGAAGCCGGATTTCGTGATCCCCTTCAAACTCAGCCGCGAGGACGCCATCCGCGAGCTCAAGAAGCATTACAGGGGCAAGGTGCTCCTTCCCAAGAGCTTTTCCAAGGAAAATCACTTACAGGAGATCCAGGGGGTCTATGTACCCTTCTGGCTGTTCAGCGGTGAGGCGGAGGGCAATGCCCACTATGAGTGTACCCGGTCCCACAAGCGCACCGAGGGTGAGTATGAGGTGATAAAGACGGAGCACTTTGACGTGTACCGTGCCGGAACGATGCCCTTTGAAAAGGTACCGGTGGACGCCTCGACTAAAATGCCGGATGATCACATGGATTCCATCGAGCCTTACAATTACGATGACCTGAAACCCTTCTCCACGGCGTATCTGCCGGGCTTCCTGGCGGATAAGTTCGACGTGTCGGCGGACAAGAGCCGGGAACGGGCCGATGTCCGCTGTCTGGGCAGCTTGAAAAAGGCGCTGCAAGGCACCGTAACGGGATACGCGACCTGTTTCCCGAGGGGCGAACACGCAGACATCCAGCGGGGCAAGGTCCACTACGCACTGCTGCCGGTGTGGCTGCTCAATACCAAGTGGCAAGGCAAGGATTTCCTCTTCGCCATGAACGGCCAGACCGGAAAGCTGGTAGGAGACCTGCCTGTGGACAAGGGGCGGTTCTGGGGGATGTTTGCCGCCATTGCCGTGCCGCTGTCCGTATTGAGTTCGGTCATCGTCCTGCTGATGCGATAAGGAGGGACGGACATGAAAAGAAAAGTCACAGCTTTGCTGACGGCGCTCCTGCTGACGCTGACTCTGTGCGTCCCCACTCTGGCGTGGACGGAATACGGCGCGATCTACGATGAGACCGACGCGCTGGGCTCGGACGAATTGTCCGATCTGGGTCAGTACACCCTGCCCCAGCTGACGGAGGCGCTTCACCTTGACCTGCGGGTGGACATATTTACCAATGAGGATGTGAGCGAGGGTACCACCGCCGGAGATATCGCCACATATGTTTACAAAGATTCCGGCTACGGCTGGGGCGAGGAAAAGGACGGCATCTCGCTGACGCTGGTGATGGAGCCTCTGGCGGACGGTTCTTACACCCTGGCGGAGACCGACTGGTGCGTCTACGCGATGCTGAGCGAGACGCGGGGCGACGGGCAGGAACTCTCCGGCTTGGTGTATGACGCGGTGGAGCCGTATATGACGGCGCGGGCGTGGGACGGTACGGATATGACCGTGAGCGCCGAGGCGCTCTGTCAGGCGGTGAACGCCATGGCGGCGACGGCGGCGGACTATCTCTCCGCAGACTTCCCAACGGAGGCGCAGCAGCCCGAGACCGTCCAGTCCGGCGAAGCTCCGGAGTTGGGCAGCACCGGCATGAACTATGTGTTCGATCTGCGGGGAATGCTCTCCGACGGGGAGCGGGAAGAACTGGAGGATCGGGCCGAGGATATCGCCCTCCGCCGCAGTTGCGGCATCTATACCCTTTTTGTGGAGGACTTTACAGCTTACGGCTACGGTGACGATCCCTATACCGCCCTGTATCAGATCTACCACGCCGAAGGACTTGGCGTGGGCGAGGACCGGAACGGCGTCATCATCATGCTGAGCATGAAAGAGCGGGACTACGCCATGTTCGTCTACGGCGAATGGGCGGAGTATGCTTTTGACCGATACGGCGCGGAGCAGTTGGAGAATCGGTTTTTGTCCTACTTCAGCGACGGTGATTGGTATGGTGGCATATCCAATTACCTCACCGCCTGCGATGAGTTTTTGGAGCTGGCTGAGGCCGGAAAACCTGTGCGGTCCAGCCCCCTGCCGGCCATCGGCATTGCGGTGGCAGTCTCCTGCCTGATCGCGTTTCTGGTGTGCATGATCCTGAAGGGACAGATGAAGTCCGTGCGCAAGGGCGTTGACGCCAACGTGTATACCACGGCGGGCGGTGGATTGAAGCTGACGGACAGCTATGACCACTACACCCATACCACGGAGACCCGCCGTAAGATCGAGAGCGACTCCGGCGGCGGTGGCAGAAGCAGCGGAGGAACTGTAAGCCGCAGCGGCGGCGGCGGTCACGGCCGCAGCGGAAAATTCTGAGAAGGAGGCAGAATCATGAAGCGCTTGACTTTGCATCGGCTGGCGTCGGCACTTCTCTGCCTGACGCTGGCTCTTAGCCTGACTGCCTGCGGAGGGAAAAAGAAACCGGCCCCGGCAGCGGGAAACGGCGGCGTAAAGGAGACGATCTCCGACAGCAGGACCGATCAGACCGGTCAGGCCGATCCTGTGAAGCCTTCCGAACCGGAAGCGGAGGTGGACCAGGAGCTGGTGGAGGAATGTCTCGACAAGCTGGGCTTTGATTTGGAATACGGCGGCTATCCCGGCGCCGCGGCCTATCTCGGCTACCGGGAGAAGGGGGACACCTCCAAGCTGTCGGACTGGATGCTGGAAAACTGCCTTGACCTGACGGCGGAGATGCCGGTCATGCTGACCATCCCCTCGGAGCGGGTCCTCGATCCGGGGTACGGTAAGCTGTTCTGCGTCATTCTGCGGGGAGAGAACACCAGCCTTGCCGTGAACCACATCACATGGCAGTCTCAGGGCAACGGCCTGCATCCGGTGGCGGACGAAGTCCTCTACCGAGAGGAATGTGCCCAGCCTGTTTTGGTATTCGTGGATCCGGAGGAGCCGGATATGGAGATCAACCTCGTGGCTAACGGCACGGCGGTACGGCGGTGAGCTGGTATCCGCAGGAGGACCTGTACGGCGATCTCATCCTGCCTGCCAGCGAGGAGGGCCGATTGCTGCTGTTCGACTTCTCCATCTACACGAACACCATCGCCATCGACCATCCCGAAGGCTGGGAGCCGTCCGGTGACGATTGGTGGTGGCCCCCTACGGATCTGGGGCTGGCCGATACCTCGTGGGATTGCGATGAGTGGACGCTGGAGCTGCACTACGGTGACTGCGACCCGGATTATGCGGGGCTGGCCAATCTGTACGAGTACTATAACGGCCAGAAGAATTTGCAGTTCTTCGGTGTATGGCGCATGGAGGATGACTGCCTGCGGCTGGATATGTCCGCCGGGGTGGGCAGCTCCCTCAGCGGCAGCTTCCCAGTGCTGATCTCCCCCTCCGGCGAGTATCTGTACTTCCAGCGCTCCCGCATCGGCGAGGGGATGCCCTTCCTGCGGAACGGCGAGGACTCCACTACCTTGAGCTTGCGCTACGGTTGATGAAACCCTTTATACGAAACAGGCCCGGCAGCTGATTTTCAGCCGCCGGGTCCTTTTTATTGGCTATATGCGTGGAAATTTTCTGTGGGTATCAGAAAGCAACATGCATGAACAGGGCCACGCAGCAGAGAATGATCGCCAGAGGGACGTACACATACCGGCCCACATTGTACCAGAGATCGCCGCGTTTTTTCGTACTGCCGGTGTTGATGGCGTCCAGCAGGGCGTCCTTCTTCATCACGTAGAACCAGGAGACCGCACCCAGCGTAGCGCCGATGGGGATGATATAAATGGACACCAGATCCATCCAGGGACCCCACTTGCTGATGGTCTCCATGCCGATGCCGAAGCCCAGGCACAGCGCGCCCAGCAGTACCAGCACGGTAACGCGGTTGAGCTTCGGGAACTTGTGCATCAGGGACTCCGCCACCACCTCAAACATATTCTGCAAAGAGCTGACGCCAGCGAAGATCATGGCCATATACAGGATGATGGCGAAGAGCTGACCCATGGGGATGTCCTGCAAGATGGTGGGCAGGGTCACGAACAGCAGGCTGGGACCGGCGCCCACGTCCAGACCGTAGGAGAAGCAGGCGGGGATAATAACCAGAGCGGCTACCACGGCGGCAATGGTGTCAAAGAGGGCCGTGTGCTGGGCCACGCCCACCACGTCCTCGTCCTTGGAGAGGTACGCACCGTAAACGATCATGCCGCTGCCGGTGACGGACAGGGAGAAAAACGCCTGCCCCATAGCCCAGATCCAGATCATGGGATTCGTCAGGGCCTCCCAGCGGGGGGTGAACATAAAGACATATCCCTCCGCGGCGCCGGGCAGAAGGGCCACCCGCACGGCCAGAATCAGGAAGATCACAAAGAAGACAGGCATCATGACCTTGTTGGTCTTTTCAATGCTGCGGGCGCCCAGAAACAGCGTCAGCAGCGTGCCCACCACCACAACGATATGATAGGGAATCACAGAGTAGGGGGTGGAGGAAAACGCGCCGAACCAGGCGGCGGTGTCTGTGGTCAGCAGTGTGCCCAGCAGGGAATCCACCAGAGCCTTGAGCACATAGGTGACGATGACGGCATAGCCGATGGCGATGCACAGGGAGCCAGCCAGAGGCAGCCAGCCCAGCAGACCGCCGACTTTACCGGCAGACTTGCTACGGGTGTCCCAGGCGTTTTCGTAAGCGCCCAGCGTACCGGTGGCGGCACGGCGGCCCATGGCAAACTCCGCCGGAAGGCCCACATAACTGAAAATAAAAACAAACAGCAGATAAATCAGTAAAAATGCGCCGCCGCCGTTGCTGCCCATTTTGTTGGGGAAGCCCCAGACGTTGGCCATACCCACCGCCGAACCGACGGACGCAAGGATAAAGCCCCAGCGGCTCGCAAAGCTCTTGGTGTTTTTCTTGTGTTCCATGTTTTTCTCCCATCCAGCCGTAAAAAAACCGCACGGGATCGGGGCCCGTGCTATCGGCTTCTATCTGATCCCGGACTTCCGGGGGAAACAAACCCCTCACAGGGAGGGCGCTTTACTATTTTAAAGCTTTGCTGACAAAAAGTCAAGGGAGGAACAATAGTTGTCCGCGGTAAAAAATACGCCGCGAGGGAAAAATGACTTCTGCTGAAAACAAAGCGCCCGCCTGCGTGGAAACGCAGGCGGGCGTCAGCGTGTCGAAAAAGTCTTTTCTCCCCGCGTGGAGCAGGAATACACCGTCGGCCCAGCCGGTTTCCGTGTGCTTTGCCCCCGAAAACCGGGGGCCATCCTCGAAACAGGCTCGCTTCATCCGCCGCTGGCGGCGCTTCGCCTGCTTCCCCTTCTTGGGTTTCCCGCGCACACCCTTCCTTACCGTCACGGAGAATTTACCACATCTATTGACAGTCACCCGCCCGCCTGCGTGGAAACGCAGGCGGGCGGGCGATGTATGGTCAGTGTAGGAGTTTTTCCAGATCGGTCTTCATGGTAACGGTGAACCGGGGCAGATCATGGAGCCCCTTGGCCAGATCGGCGCACTTGGGCATGGTCATCAGAGTCACCGGGAACAATTCGTCCACAAGGGTTTTGGCGTCCGGGTCGGAGCAGCCGAAGGGATAGGCGAAGCAGGTGACGCCGCCCAGCTCCTCGGCGATCCGGTCATGGCTCAGCTGGATGTCATCCAGCACGCGGTTCTGGAAATCCGTGTCGGACTCATTGGGGCGGCGCTCCACGCCGTTGGCCCCGCCGGATTCAAAATTGCCGCCGTCACCGCCTAAGTTGTGGAGCCGGTAGCTGTGGGAGCCGATCTCCACCAGACCGGAGGCCGTCATTTCCCGCAGCTGGTTCCAGGTGCAGAAGTTGTCCGTAGGCAGATCCGGCATGAGGACGATGATGGAAATGCAGACTTTCACGCCGTATTCCCGCAAAATGGGGTACACCAGATCGTAGTTGCTGCGGTAGCCGTCATCAAAGGTGATGAGGATGGGCTTTTCTGGCAGGGCGTCCCCGGCGGCCAATTCCCGGGGCAGCACCGGCGTATAGCCCATTGCCAGAACGGCCTCCAAGTCGGCGCGGAATTTGCTGGGGGTCACGGTCATGTCATTGCAGTCCTGCCCGTCCGGGACCATGTGGTGATACATGAGGACCGGCAGCGGGTCCGCCACAGATTCCGGCATCCGGTAGACGTACACGCAGAGGACGGCGGACAGAAGCAGCATCGCCAAGGGAACGACGGCGCGGGAACACAGACGTTTCATAAGATACTTCCTTTTCTCCCGCGGCGGCGGGAGCGTATTTTTGAAAGGCGGCGCACAGGGCCTTTCACCGCGGAATATTACTTCACCATTATAGACGGTTTGACCAACGGAAATGTTGCGTATTTCTTAAATTTTCCGGGAGAAAAATTTCGGGCCCGCAGATGTAAGGCAATTACTGTGCTTTGGCGTCATCATACCATTTCCGCAGGTAGGTGAAGGGGCGATCGCCGTCAAAGCCGGTGGCGGTGCCTGCTGCCAGAAAGGCGTAGGTTCGGTCCTGATATACGCAGTATACCTGCGGGCAAGGCCCCCAGACGGTAACGGTGATGTCGCCGTTCCGGGAGGACAGGGTCAGCTTCGGCTCCGGCAGAGCACCGTCCTCGATGGGGGCGGCCTCCGCCCAGAAAAAGCTGTCGGAAAAGGCGGCGGCCCGCAGGGGCGTCACACCTTGGGTCGGGTCCAGCGCGCGGGTGTTCACAGAGCCGTTTTCCCAGTATTCCAGCGTGATCGTCCCCTCCGACACCAGCGCGTCCATGATCTGCTGGGCCTGCTGAGCCGCCTGAGACGAGCGGGCGGAATGCTCCAGAAAGTAGTCGTAGGCCTCCCGCTGAGCGCCGTCAAAGGAGTGAGAACACCACGCCATGGTCTGCACCGCATCCAGATAAAGGCTCTGCTGCTCCGCTGTGCCCTCCTGCAAAATGACATCCAGCTTCTGGCATACGGTTTGCCGGTCTGTCTCGCTCATGGCGCTGAGGTAGGTAAGAAACCGGCCGCCGGAACCGTCGTAAAGCTGGCTCAGCAGTTCCTCCGGCGCGGCATCCGTCAGGGAAGTCAGCCCGGCGTCCGCCGCCAACCAGAGCATTTCCGCCTCAAAGAAGGGGGTGCCGGGGCCGCCGTCGTTTATCATCTGTTCTTTCAGGAAGGTGTACTGGCCGTCCTTTTCCGCAAAGAGCAGATAATGGCAGTAGGGATAGTCCGGCATACACCAGCCGTCCTCGTCCACATAGGCCCCGCCTGCCAGCATGATGGCGGCGGGCTTTCCGGCGTGGTACTCATAGTTCATGTTGTAGGCTACGAGGGTTCCGCCGGAATAGGTCTGCGACCAGTCCTCCGCCAGATACTCCACCCGCCAGTCGTCAAACTCCGCGCCTGCGTTGTACCCCTCGGTGCGGGCGCTCTGGTAGGCCTCCAGCACCGTGGCCTTGGCGGCGGCCACCACCGCCTCCGGCACATCAGGCGTGCCCACCACATGATCGGTGGCTTCCGCCGCGTCCGGTTTGTAGACCAGCAGCTCCCCGTCCCGGTAATAGACGTACCGGACAGCGGTGGCGCTGGGATCCCGGTGCTCCGCGTCAGCCCACTCCGGCATGCCCGCGGAGGCGGAAACCGTCATGCGGCGGTAGGAGACATCCCACTGGGCACTCTCCCAGTACCGCAGCTCCGGCCAGGCATCTTGCAAAAGCGATTTGACGTCCGCTTCATAGAACCGGCTGTCCCGCTGGAAGAAGATCTGTCCGGAAGCGCCAGAGGCGGCGCAGAGCTCGTTGATGCCGTCCCCGTCCAGGTCGATGAGCTGGGCGTCCCCCTTGGCATGGGCCAGCAGACAGGGGACGCCGTCTCCGTCCAGATAGTAGTAATCCGTCACTTCGCCGATCTGGCCGCCCTGCCCCGGCCCGCCGGAGAGGTAGTCCCTGTAGGTGACGGTGAAGCCGCTGTACCCCATCAGGTCTTCAAAGAAGAACAGATCGGTTCTCTCCGCGTCGTTGCTGACGTCCACGTTGTTGGGGAAGGTGAAGAACACATCCGCTTCCCATTCCGACATGCCGTCCCGTCCGGCGGCTTCCGACTGCATCACCGCCGCGTAGACATTGCCGTCGGTGGAGCGGTAAATCCGGATGGAGTATTCCCCGCCATCGGTGCCGTCAATGATGAATCCGGCCCCCCGCTGGTCACAGTCCATGGAGTGGCGGGTCAGGGTCGTTTTCTGCGGCTGATAGGGCGTCAGGCCGCTGAGGGGAAGGGTCATCCAGGGCTCCTCATCCGGATAGGCAAAGGCGGAGGGCACGTCGCCGTCTAGCAGCAGGTGGGACACGAACCAGTACTGCCCGTCCCCCCGATCCAGCAGGGTGACGCACTCGTTGGTCTCGCCGCCGTAATAGAAATCCTTCCAGTAGAGCTGGATATAATCGCCCCGCCGCTGGCCGCTGGTGAAGGTGACGGAGCGGTAATTGGTGTCCCCATGGGTGTGGTAGTAGGCGTCATACTCCGGCAGGTAGTCAAAGGCGTCCAGATCCACCTGATTGGTCTGGGCCAGCGTCAAACCGGTGTTCTCCAGCAGGAAAGCGTCCATATCCGCCCGGGTGAACTTGTCGGTGGGGCAGATCTGGCTGCCGTCCTCCGCCAGCACCCCCAGCTGTTCCAGCTCCTCCTGACTGGGCGCCTCCCTGACTCCGCCGCCGTCATAGAACAGGTCGTACAGGTTGATCTCCTGGGGCACGTTGTACAGGCAGGTGAGGAACTGGTTGTGGGGATTGGCCCGCACCACGCCGTCAACATCCGTGTCGTGATTGAAAAATTCCGTGTTGAAGAAGGCCAGCTCCTCCCCGGTGAGGGGACGGGTCACCCCCAGCAGGTCATCCGGCCTGCCGCAGATCTGGTTGGAGAGGATGCGGAGATTGCCGTCAGGCTGCGGTTCCACAGTGACTTTCGCCCAGACCTCTTCCCCGGAACCGGCGGTGTCTACCAGATACACGCCGCACTGCTCCGGCTGATAGTAGAGAGTCACGGTATCGCCGCTGCACTCTCCGGCATAGAAGCAGACGGAGCCGGGGGCGTTGGTGTCTCCATGGAAATGGTAATAGGCGTCGTAGTCCGAAAGGTAGGAGAAGCTGCCCATATTCAGCGCGTCGGTCTCCGCCAGCGTCAGTCCCGTCCACCGGGTCAGAACAGTGTCCGCCTGCTCCGCGGTGATGCGGATGAGATCCACCTCCGGATCGCTGCCGCTGTAGTAGGTGTCCGTCACTTCCTGACGCTCCGCATCGGAGACGGCCTGTTCCGGAGAGACGCCGTTGTAAAACAGCTGGTACATGTCGATGCTCCGGGGCTGGTCATAGACGGAGGTCAGCAGCTGGACGGGCCGGAAGGCGCAGCCGTTGCCCTGACTGTCCGTCCAACTGTCAGCCGTGTTGAAGTCCAGCATATACCCGGCCAGTTCCTCCTGCGTCAGGGGCTGGCTACCCTTCTTTGCCCCGGTGAAGGTGAGGGCGCATACCAGCGCGGCGGCGGCCACCACCGCCAGCAGAGCGACGCCCACAGTGCGGCGGTTCTCCGCAATGCGGGTAATCCGGTCTTTCAGTTCCTTTTTCCCCGCCGTCATGGTAGTGGCGGAGAGCATGGGGCTCTCCGGCCGCCGGGCCACAGGAATCAGCCGCAGCAGCGTCTGGCCGTAAGGGATGCGTTCCGATTCTCCCAGCTGCCGCAGCGCACCCTCGTCACAGGCCAGCTCGCAGTCCCGGCGGGAGACGATGGCGGCGATCCACACCAGCGGGTCGAACCAGTACACCGCCAGACACACGCACCGCAGCAGGCTCCACAGGGGATCCCCGTGCCGGGCGTGGGTGGTCTCATGGGCCAGCACATGCCGCAGGGTCTCCGGAGATTCCGCGGCGGCGGGGGTGAGATACACCGCGGGCCGCAGCAGGCCGAACAGGCAGGGGGAGGGCAACCCCTCCGCCAGATACACCGGATACCGGCACCCCTCCACCGGATAAGGCGTCCGGCTCCGGCGGAGACGGGCGGCAAACCGGAGGTTGGCCGTCAGGAACCAGATTGCCATCACCGCCATTCCGGCGTACCAGACATACCGCAGGAGATCCGCCGTAGTCAGCTGCCGGTAGCGGACGGCGGTGGTGTCCGTGGCAATCACCCAGCTGTCTGCGGCGGTTTCCGTCCGGGAAACCGCCGTCTGGGGATCGGAGGCGGCGGGGATTTCGTCCCGGGCCTCCGGATGCTGCTGCAGCGGCGCCCGCTCCACCGGCACATAGAGGGCCCGCCGTTCCAGCCGCTGGACAACCTGCGTCTGCACCGGCTCCGCCGCCGTCAGCACATTGTGGTTCATGGCGGGCAGGCTGACGGGCACCAGCAGCCGCAGGGCCACCAGCCCCCACAGGGCGTACTGTACCCGGCGGGAGATGGTTTTCCGGAACAGGCGCCGCAGAATCAGCAGCGCCAGAATCAAAACGGATGAGGTCAGCAGAATCTCTTTCATCTCTTTCCACCTGCTTTCTCCAAAATGGCGGACAGCTCCGCAATGTCGTTCTCCGTCAGGGCGTTTTTCTCCACCATGGCGCTCATCAGCAGTCCAAGGCCGCCCACCTTGTCCAGAAACGTCTCCGTCTCCGCCTCGATGGCGTCCTCCCGCTCCACGGCGGGGGAATAGCGCTTGGCCCGCAGCCCCTCTTCGTGCCGGACGGCCCCCTTCCCCTCCAGCCGGGAGAGCATGGTGATCACCGTATTTTTTGACCAGCCGGTGTCCTCCCTCAGGGCGGCAGTCAGCTCCGTAATGGTCATGGGGGATTGCTGCCACAGGTGGTTCATCAGTTTCCATTCGCTGTTGGACAGGTCAATTTTCATAGCGCACCTCGCTTGGTATACATTTGTCTACCTTATGGTACCCTCAAGGTAGCAGAATGGTAGACAAATGTCAACCTAAATTTGGTTACAAATCCGGTTACAGAAAATCGGCGCTTCGGCCGTTGACCGAAGCGCCGTTTTGCCGTAAAATAGAGGTCAGTTTAGAAAAACAGAGAGAACGGAGAACAGTATGACTGATTTTGAACAACGGTATGTGGCTGCCCGGAAAGCGGTGATCGCCCGGGATCTGGCCCGATTGAACCCCATGCAGCGTCAAGGGGCCATGACCACCGAGGGTCCCCTCCTGCTGCTGGCGGGGGCGGGCAGCGGCAAGACCACTGTGCTGATCCAGCGGGTCTACAACCTGCTGACCTATGGCCGAGGCAGCGACAGCGACGAGGTCCCCAACTGGGCCACGGAGGAGGATCTGGACTTTTTGGAGCACTTCCCGGATCGGCCAGACGGTGACGAGGTCCGCCGGGTCCACCGGCTCTGTGCCGTGGACGCCCCCCGGCCATGGGAGATCATCGCCATCACCTTCACCAACAAGGCGGCAGGAGAATTGAAGGAGCGGCTGGCGGCCCGCCTTGGACCCGCCGCCAACGATGTGTGGGCCTCCACCTTCCACTCCGCCTGCGTCCGCATCCTGCGGCGGGACATTGACCGCATTGGCTTTGACAAGGACTTCACCATCTACGATACCGATGACGTCAAGCGGGTCATCAAGGATATTCTGAAGGAGCAGAATCTGGACGAAAAGACCTTCCCCATCCGCAGCGTCCTCTCCGCCATCAGCGCCTCCAAGGACCGCTACGAGGGGCCGGAGGTATTCCGCAAGAAGGCGGAGGCCGCAAACGATTGGAAAAATACCCGGATCGCCAAGATCTACGCCGCCTATCAGCAAAAGCTCAGCACCGCCAATGCCCTGGACTTTGATGACATCATTTACCACACCGTCACGCTGCTGCAAAAGGAGCCGGAGGTGCTGGACTACTACCAGAAAAAGTTCCGGTATGTGCTGGTGGACGAGTATCAGGACACCAACCACCTGCAATATCTCCTCACCGGCCTGCTGGCCGGGGGACACCGGAACCTCTGCGTGGTGGGTGACGATGACCAGTCCATCTACCGTTTCCGGGGGGCCAACATTGAGAATATCCTGAATTTTGAAAAGCAGTACAAGGACGCACGGGTCATTCGGCTGGAACAGAACTACCGCTCCACCCAGCACATTCTGGATGCCGCTAACGCCGTCATCAAGAACAACGAGGGCCGGAAGGGCAAGACCCTCTGGACGGACAACGGCAGCGGCGACGTGGTGACGGTAAAGACCAATTTTAACGAGGGGGACGAGGCAAACTTTGTGGCCGGGGACATCCTCATGGGGGTCAACCGGGGACGGAATTTCCGGGACACCGCCATTCTCTACCGGATGAACGCCCAGTCCAACGCATTGGAATACGCCCTGAAGCGCAACGCCATCCCCTATAAAGTTGTGGGCGGCATGAAGTTCTTTGACCGCGCCGAGATCAAGGATATGCTGGCTTACCTGTGCGTGCTGAATAACCCCATGGACGATCTGCGGCTCCGCCGCATCATCAATACACCCACGCGAGGCATCGGTGCCACCACTATGGACAAGGTAGCGGAGTTGGCGGCGGAGCAGGGGGCGTCCCTCTACGAGATCATCCGCAACGCCGATTTGTTCCCCACCCTGAAAACCGCCGCAGGCAAGCTGACAAAGTTCGCCGATTTGATCGACGGCCTGCGCCGTGCCGGAGGGACGCTGGCCCTGCCGGAATTTTACGATGAAGTCCTGAACCAGACCGGCTACGTCCGGGCGCTGGAGGAGAAAAAGGACATGGAGAGCCGGGGTCGCATCGAAAACGTGCAGGAATTGAAGTCCAACATTCTGGGCTTTTTGGAGCAGGACCCGGAGGACGCCACCCTGTCCGGGTTCCTGAACGAGATCGCCCTGTACACGGATCTGGACAGTGTGGAGGCGGACGACAACTGCGTGACCATGATGACCATTCACTCTGCCAAGGGCTTGGAATTCCCGGTGGTGTATGTGGTGGGCATGGAGGAGGGGATCTTCCCCGGCACGGCCTCCATGTATGACGAGGAAGAACTGGAAGAAGAACGGCGGCTGTGCTATGTGGCCATGACCCGGGCGCGGGAAAAGCTGGTGATGACCAACGCCCGCCAGCGGATGCTCTACGGCCGCACCAGCGCCAACAAGTCCAGCCGCTTTTTAGACGAGATCCCGGCGGAGGATATGCGCTGGGAGAGCAAGCCGGAGCCGAAATTCGGCACCTATGACGAGGACGGCTTCGGCGGCAGCCGCTGGAGTGATGACTTTGGCGGAAGCTCCTTCGGCGGCAGTTCTTACAGCAGCGGGACAGGCCGTTCCGGCGGTTATGTCAGCGGCGGCGTCCATACCTACAAGAGCACCAAACCCGTGGCCCAGACCCTCCGCACCAGTAACCGGGGCAGTACCCCTGCCGCACCGTCGGTGGGACTGATCCAGCTCAGTCAGGGAGACCAGGTGGAGCACACCGCTTTCGGCAAGGGCACTGTGGTGTCGGTAAAGCCTATGGGCGGCGACGCCCTGGCGGAGGTGGCCTTCGAGGGCGGTACGAAGAAGCTGATGCTGAAGGCTGCCGGAAAGCATCTGAAAAAACTGTAAAACCGTCTGTAAAGCAGATTTTTCTGCCAAATAGTTAAAAAACCGTCCCCGGAGGCTTTCAAGCCTCCGGGGACGGTTCATATATCGGTTACGCTTTGGCCTGTTTGGTGGGGAGGCGGCCATAGATCCGGGTCATCTCCCGGATGTCGCCGATCAGCTTCACTGTCAGTTCACCGGGGAGGAGCCGCCACTGCCAGTTGTCCCGGCCTGTGCCGGGGGTGTTGATCCGGCTGCCTTCGCCAAGCTCCAGCCAGTCCTGCATCTGGGCCACGAACAGGGACGCGGGGGAGGTCATGCCGCCCCGGAGCACGCCCCGGTTGAAGCCCTCCCGCTCATTGAGCCCCAGATACTGCACGGCAAAGTCGATCTCCTCCGGCTCTGCCTCCTGACGCCACAGGGCCAGCGGGGCGTTGTCATGAGTCCCGGCATAGCACACGCAGTTCTCTACGCAGTTATGGGGGAGATAGGCGCTGTCCGCTGTGGGGGAAAAGGCAAATTCCAGAACCCGCATCCCCGGCAGACCGGAATCTGCCAGCAGCTTCGTCACGTCGGGAGAAGGCTCACCCAGATCTTCTGCGATGAAGCGGATGCCGTGGAACCAGCCGGTGAGGACGTTCAGCAGATCCAGCCCCGGCCCCTTGACCCAGCGGCCGGTTTTGGCGGTCGGAGAACCGTAGGGCACCGCCCAATAGCTGGCGAAGCCCCGGAAATGATCAATGCGGATCACGTCATACAGTCTGGAGGCGCCGTCCACCCGGCGAATCCACCAACCGAAGCCGTCCCGCTTCATGGCGTCATAATCGTAGAGCGGATTGCCCCAAAGCTGGCCGTCCTTGGAGAAGTAGTCCGGCGGGACACCGGCCACCTCCGTGGGAACGCCCCGGCTGTCCAGACGGAACATGGACCGCTCCGCCCAGACGTCAGCGGAGTCCATAGCCACATAGATAGGCAGGTCACCGATAATGCCCATGCCAAGGCTGTTGATGTAGGACTTTAATGCAGTCCACTGGCGGAAGAACAGAAATTGGATATAGGTGAACAGTTCCACATCCTCCCGCAGCAGCTCCCGGTATCGGGCCAAAGCCGCCGTCTCATGGAGACGGACAGCCTCATCGGGCCATTCCTGCCAGGGCTTCATGCCGAAATGCCGCTTGAGGGCCATGAACAGGGCGTAGTCCGGCAGCCAGGAGGCATTTTTCTCCGTAAAGGCCGCTACCGCTTCGGCGTCCCGCTTGCAGCCGCGATCCGCCGCCTTTTTCAGCAGGTCCAGTCGGTTTTCGTAGAGCTTGCCGTAATCCACATGGCGGGGGTCCTCTCCCCAGTTCCGGTCACGGACCTCCTGCTCCGTCAGAAGGCCATCCTCGATCAGTAGATCCAGATCAATGAGGTAAGGATTGCCCGCGTAGGAGGAAAAGCTCTGGTAGGGGGAATCACCGTAGCTGGTGGGACCGAGGGGGAGCATCTGCCAGTACCGCTGACCGGCGGCGTGGAGCAGATCGGCAAAGTCATAAGCCGCGAGGCCCATAGTGCCGATACCGTAGGGGGAGGGCAGAGAAAACAGGGGCAGCAGAATACCGGAGGAACGTTCCATAGGATCAGCCTTTCCCGGCGTCGGAGACGCCTGTATACACAAATTTTCCCTTATTGTAAAGCTTTTTGTAAAAATTGTCAAAGGGAGGACCGGACGCCTTGACGGATACGGCATTCTGGTATAAAATCGGCAAAAAAGAGGGCGGCGCCGAAGCCTCTTGACAGCGGCGCTGAATCCTGAAGAAACCGAGTGCGGCGGATGGAAAGGGGAACGATCTATGAGAATCGTAGTCAAGGTGGGGACCTCCACACTGGCCTATGCCACCGGGCGGCTGAATATTCAGCGGGTGGAGCGGATGTGCAGAGTGCTCAGTGACCTGAAAAACGCGGGCCACGAGATCATTCTGGTGTCCTCCGGCGCTATCGCCATGGGCTTCGGCAAGCTGAACCTCCGGGAGCGGCCCCACGATATGCCAACCAAGCAGGCGTCGGCGGCGGTGGGACAGTGCGAGCTGATGTATGTGTATGACAAGCTGTTCACCGAATACAATCATACGGTGGCCCAGCTTCTGATCACCGCGCCGGACATCGCCGACGGCGGCAGCCGGAAGGAGAACTTCCACAACACCCTGGACCGCCTGTTGGAGCTGGGGGCCTTGCCCATCATCAACGAGAATGACACGATTTCCACGGAGGAGATCGCCGTGGGCGATAATGATACCCTTTCCGCTGTGGTGGCCGCCACAACGAGAGCGGAGCTGCTGATCCTCCTGTCGGATATTGACGGTCTGTATGACAGCGATCCCCATAAGAACCCGGATGCGAAACTGATCCATGAAGTGTCGGAGATCGACGAGAAAATCCTCTCTCTGGCGGGGGGCAGCGGCTCCGAACTGGGCACCGGCGGCATGGTGACAAAGCTCCATGCAGCGCAGATCGCCACGGAGGCGGGGTGTGAAATGGTCATCGCCAACGGCTGGAACCCGGATCTGCTGTACGGCATCGTAGAGGGAGAACCCATCGGCACCCGATTTTTGGCAAAGAAGGTGAGCAAATGACCACATTGGATATCATTCGGAAAACGAAAGCCGCTTGGAGCGCCCTCCGGGACGCGGACGCGGAGACGAAAAACCGCCTCCTGACCGCCATGGCGGACAGCCTCGTGGAACACACGGCGGAGATCCTGACCTGCAACGAAGCGGATCTGGAAGCAGCCCGGGGCCGCATTTCCGATGTGATGCTGGACCGGCTGCGGCTGGATGAGAGCCGCATCGCTGCTATGGCGGAGGGTATCCGGGCCACGGTGAAGCTGCCGGATCACACCGGGCGGATTTTGTCGGAAACACACCACGCCAACGGTATGACCATCTATAAAAAGCAGGTGCCCTTGGGACTGGTGGCGATCATTTACGAGAGCCGCCCCAATGTCACCTCCGATGCGGCGGCACTGACAGTGAAAAGCGGCAACGTCTGCGTTCTCCGCAGCGGGAAAGAGGCCGTCCGCACCTCCACCGCCATCGTAAAGGCGCTGAAGCAGGGAATTTCCGCCGTGGGCGGCGACCCGGACATCGTGAATATTCTGGAGGATACCAGTCATGAGAGCGCCCGCGTTCTGATGACGGCGGACGGGCTGGTGGATCTGCTGATCCCCCGGGGCGGGGCGGGACTGATCCGGGCCTGCGTGGAGCAGGCGACGGTGCCCTGCATCCAGACCGGCACCGGTATCTGCCATGTGTATGTGGACGAATACGCCGATTTGGACAAGGCGGTGAAGATCATTGTTAACGCCAAGACCAGCCGCCCCTCCGTGTGCAACGCCGAGGAGGTGTGTCTGGTCCACAGAGCCGTGGCGGAGCGATTTTTGCCCATGCTGCGGAAGGCGCTGACGGAGGATCGGACAGCCGCGGGGCAGATCCCCGTGGAGCTGCGGCTGGATCCAAGGGCTGCCGCCGTGATTCCCGGAACACCGGCTGGCCCGGCGGATTTCGACACGGAATTTTTGGACTACATTTTGGCGGTCAGGGTAGTGGACAGCGTGGACGAGGCGATCGAACATATTCAGGCCCACTCCACCCACCACAGCGAGGCCATCGTGACGGAGAACGACGCCAACGCGGAGAAATTTGTCAACGGGGTGGACAGCGCGGCGGTGTACGTCAACGTCTCCACCCGGTTCACTGACGGCGGCGAGTTCGGCCTTGGCTGCGAGATGGGAATTTCCACCCAGAAGCTCCATGCCCGCGGCCCGATGGGGTTGGACGAGCTGAGCACCTATCAATACATCATTCGGGGCAGCGGACAGACCCGGTAAGGAGAGGCGTATGGCATATCAGTATGAGGCCGGTTTTATCGGCGCTGGAAATATGGGCGGCGCGCTGGCGCGGGCAGCGGTGAAAACCGTGGGCGGGGCGGCGGTGGCCGTGGCTTGCTCCACGGCGGAACACTCCGCAAAGGCGGCGGCATCCATCGGCTGCACCGCGGAGACGGCGGAAGCGATCCTGCGGGAGAGCCGATTCGTGTTTTGGGGAGTGAAGCCCCAGATGTTTGCCGGTGTGGCGGCAAAGCTGGCAGAGGACATTGCGGCGTCTGACGCTGTTTTTGTCTCCATGCTGGCGGGCGTCAGTCTGGACCGCTTGGCGGAGATGCTGGGCGGAGAGAAGAAGATCATCCGCATCATGCCAAACACCCCCAGCGCCGTGGGACAGGGGCTGATGCTGGTGTCGGCAAATGACCGTGTAACGGCGGAGGAACTGGCGGCCTTCAAAGCTCTGATGGCAGAATCCGGCTTGCTGGATGACCTTCCGGAGCATCTGATCGACGCGGCCAGCGCCGTGTCCGGCTGCGGCCCCGCCTATGCCTACATGTTTGTGGAGGCATTGGCAGACGGGGCGGTGAAGTGCGGTGTGCCCCGTGCCAAGGCTATGCGGTACGCCGCCCAGATGCTTCTGGGCAGCGCGTCCCTGCTGCTGGAAACGGGAGAGCACCCCGGCGCGTTGAAGGACGCCGTGTGCAGTCCCGGCGGCAGTACCATCGCCGGTGTGGCGGCGCTGGAGGACCGGGGATTCCGTGGGGCGGCGATCGCCGCTGTGGAAGCGGCCTATCGCCGGACAAAGGAATTAGGATAAAAAAATTTCCGGGTGCACTGCACCCGGAAATTTTTTGATCTTGATTGAATCAGCCGTTCCAGGAACCCAAAAGCTGCAGGCCCATAGCGATGATCCACATATACGCGCAGGTCTTGGGAATCATCAGCAGGCCCACCTTGGGTTTCGTTTTGCTGAACAGCGTGACGGGCAGATAGCAGCCGAAGGAGATCAGGATGGCCGCTACCATTTTCGTCATGTGATACCCGCCGGCGTTCCCGGAAATGGCGTACAGGATAATGACGCCGATGCCGGTGACGGCGAATACACCGTTCCGGAGGATGGACAGCTTCAGATTGCCCTCGTCTGTGCACCAGTTGTTCTGGGGCAGCAGGCACACGGCGATCCGGATGATGGCGGAGGCCCAGATCATCACCTCCACAGCCGCAGGAGCGGTAAAGTCCGGGAAGGTGAGCTTCCAGATGAACAGCAAGATCACATAGAACGCCGTCATCGTGATGGAGGAGATCTGCAGGCCGGTGCCCATCAGATGCTTGATCTTGGGGGTGCTTCCACGGAACGCCCGGAAGATCCGGGGAACGAGGTGGAAGGCATCGCCGCCGCAGAGGGTCAGGGTCAGGATGCCGTAGAGAACAAACAGGGGGCGGCCCTGCGCCATGGCGAAAAATACGATGCCTGCTACGAGGTCGAACAACAGATATATCGTATCAAATATGGCCTCCATAATATCGGGCATTTTGGGCTGATAGGTTTTGTGATCCATGTTTTTATCCTTTCTGTTTGATGCATGCTTCTGCATTGCTGCATACCTGTTGGAATACGCGCTTGCAAACGGCGATGTCCTCCGGCGTCAGGCCCCGGAGCATCTGCTCCGTGAACTGCCGCTGGGCCAGAAGTCCGTCCCGGACGATCTCATTTGCCGGTTCCAGCAGATCAAGCTCAATGTGCTTTTTGTTTACCGGGTCTGTCTTTTTTGCGATAAAGCCCCTGTCCTCAAGAGTTTTCAGTGAGGTGGACACATGGGACTTGGTGGATTTCCGGACCCTGACGATATCTGCCGCCGTGCGATACTGGGGATTGTTGTGCAAAAACATCAGAATATCATATTCCAGATGCTTGAGCTGATATTTCTCGCACACGGACGACATCAGGATCTCATAATACCGCGTAATGGTTTTATGCTGATCCCAAAAGTGCATAGGTTCTCCTTTCATTAACGTTCTATTTAGAACGATTATACAGAGGGGAGCATCAATTGTCAAGAACAAAATTTTGGCAAAAAACGGTGCACCGCAGACTGCCCGTATGGGCGGGGGCAGTCTGCTTTTCCCGGCCAGCCGCCATATTGATTCTGCCGACAGGCTGCGGTCAAAACGAAAACCCCCGGCAGGCATCGTAAATACGATCGCCTGTCGGGGGTTCTGCGGGGTCAGCCGTTTCTCTCAAAGGAGAGGAGCGGCTGACCGCTGCGATTTTTCTTTTGCGGATGATCCGTTGGGATCAATAGCACTTGCGGTAGATGGCCTCTTCGCTCTCCAGATCGAAGGGATAGTAAGCGTTGGTCATCAGGCGCTGCTGGTTGGTCTCCACGGACTGGGGGAAGATCTTGAAGTCAGCCTCAGTGAAGCCGCAGTCACGCAGGGGACGCAGAGGCAGGATGCGCTGCAGCAGAGCGTTCATCTCGGGGATGGCGTCCTTGACCTCGCAGCCGAGGATGCGGGCCACCAGCTCCTTGAACTTCATGATCTCGCCGTCGGGCTTGTTGGCATCATAGTAGTCCATGATGGCGCCGAAGAGCATGTAGTTGGACTCGCCGTGAGGCACATGATAGGTGCCGCCCAGAGGGAAGCTCATGCCGTGGACGGGGCCGCAGCCAGCCTTCAGGAAGGCAATGCCGGCGTAGAAGGAGGCAGTGACGAACTCATCCAGATACTCAAAGCGGGCGTCCTGACCCTTCTCGTCGATGAGCTTGAAGCCCTTGAGGATCATGTCCATGGCCTTCTCGCTGAACAGCTCGGAGGTCATGGTCTTGCGGTGGGGGCTCAGGAAGGACTCGGTGGCGTGGACCAGCGCGTCGATGGCGGAGCAGGCGAAGGGCTTGTAGGGCAGGGTCTTGAGCAGGTCGGGGATCAGGCACACCTTGTTGGGGATGATGTCATCGGACACCAGGCCCAGCTTGGTTTCGCCGCCGGTGAGCACGCCGTCCTTCTCGTCCTTGACGATGGCCACGGAGATGTTAGTGCACTCAGAGCCGGTGCCGCAGGTGGTGGGGATGGCGATGACGTCCTTCTCGTGGACCACGGGGAAGCGCTTGAAGTACAGGTTGTGGACGGTGTCGGGACGCTTGCAGCCCAGCAGCTTGCACAGGTCCATGATGGCGCCGCCGCCCACAGCGATGACACGGTCATAGCTGTCATAGGGGATGGCGTCATACATGGTCTGGATCATAGCCTCGGAAGGCTCGCCGGCGCCGAACTTCTCCTGGAACACGAAGTTGCACTTCAGGCCCAGTTCCTTCATGAAGGGGGTGTAGATGAACTCGTTGGTCAGAACCACGTCCCGTTCACCCAGCTTGAACTCCTCAGCCATCTGAGCGAAGGTCTGGAACTTATACACGGTGGGAGCAAAGACAATCTCTCTCTTGTCAGCCATCAGAGAAGCGGAAAATGCATCCATGATTGAAATCTCCTTTTAATTGATTTAAGTGATACAGGCGGGATCTTCGGGGAGACCCCGCCGGATATCCGAATTACTTGCGGCTGATCGCCTTTTTGACGGCAGCCACGATATTGGCGGCACGGAGGCCGTACTCATCCATCAGGAAGTCCTGAGGACCGACCTGACCGAACAGATCCTGCACGCCCACAAACTCCTGAACGGTGGGGCAGTTCTTAGCCAGGCAGTTGGAAACCACGCTGCCCAGACCGCAGGTGACGTTGTGGTTCTCGGCGGTGACAATAGCACCGGTCTCCTTGGCGGCCTTGATGACCAACTCCTCGTCCAGAGGCTTCCAGGTGAACATATCGATCACGCGGACGGAAATGCCTTCCGCCTGGAGGGCCTCATAAGCCTTCAAGGACTCGTCCACCATGATGCCGGAGGTGATGATGGTGGCCACGTCCTTGTCGCTCTCGTGGAGCACAACGCCCTTGCCGATGGGGAACTCGGAACCGTCCTCATAGACCTTGACGATGCCCTTGCGGACAAAGCGGGTATAGGTCACGCCGGAGGTGATGCCGGGCAGCTGACGGGTGATGCACTCCAGCTGGGCATAGTCGGCGGGATCCAGCACCACGGTCTCGGGGATGCTCAGGTACATAGCGGCATCCTCCAGAGGCATATGGGTGCCGCCGTTGAAGGCAGCGGTCACACCGGCGTCGGAGCCCAGCACGTGGACGGGCAGACCGGCATAAGCGGCGGACATATAGATCTGGTCATAGCAGCGGCGGGAGGAGAAGGTACCGAAGGAATGGAAGAACACCTTTTTGCCGGCGGCAGCGAGGCCCGCAGCCACGCCGGCGCCGTTGGCCTCGGCAATACCGGCCTCAAAAGCGCGGTCAGGATAGTTCTTCCTCAGCATCTTGGTGTTGATGCAGCCCATCAGATCGCAGTCCACATAGACGATGGACTTGTCCTCGGCCATCATTTCGTTCAGAGTCAGGGCCAGCGCGTCGCGGCAGGCGCGGGAGTCCTTTTCATGCTTACCAATTACTTTCACACTCATTACTCGCACCCTCCTTTAAGCGTTCTTGACAGCTTCCAAGGCCTTCTCGGAAGCGGCGATGGCCTCGGCCCACTGCTCCTCGTTGGGCTGAGAGGAGTGGTCATGCTTGGGCTCGGCAAAGGTAGCGCCCTTGCCCTTGCAGGTATCCAGCACGATGCAGCTGGGAACGCCCTTCTTGGCGTATGCGTTCTGAATGGCGTCATAGATCGCCTGAACGTCATGGCCGTCGATCTCCTGCGTGTACAGGCCGAAGGACTCCGCCTTCTTGGCCAGATCGCCGTGAGCCAGAATGTCATCGGTGGGGCCGTCCAGCTGATAGCCGTTTTTGTCGATGAAATAGATCAGGTTGTCCAGCTTGTGGGCATAGGCGAACTGGAAGGACTCCCAGACCTGGCCCTCGTCCGCCTCACCGTCGCCGATGACGCAGAAGACGTGGTTGGTGCGGCCGTCGATCTTGTTGCCCAGAGCGGCGCCGGCAGCGGTGGAAGCGCCCTGGCCCAGAGAGCCGGTGGTCAGATCCACGCCGGGAGTCAGCTTGCGGTCAGTGTGGCTGGGGAACTTGGTGTGGGGCTGGTTCAGGGTGTAGGCCTCCTCCATGGGATAGAAGCCCATGAGACCGAAGGTGGCATAAGCCACGGGTCCGGCGTGGCCCTTACTGAGCACCAGCCAGTCGCGATCCTCCCAGCGGGGGTTCTTGGGATCGAACTTCATGACCTCACCGTACAAAACGGCCATCAGGTCTGCTAGATCCATGGAACCGCCCACGTGACCGAAGCCCCGGGAGTGGATGACCTTCAGGGTCTCCAGCCGGATCTCAGCCGCCAGAACGTTGCACTTTTTTACATCCATGTAACACGCATCCTTTCTGCTTGCTTTGATGAAAAAATGAAGTAAAACAAGGAAATAACGGTATGTGTACGCTTCCAATTTTGAAGAAGATAACACATTCCGGAAAATAATCACAAGTAATCGTTTTCCGGGACACCCGACAAAGATCGCGCCGTACACGGAGTTTACGAGACAGCGCGATCAGCCATTGAAAGGAACATACCTTCCTGACACGTATTCTAACCCAAAACATGGCGTTTCGTCAACAGATGTTTGCTTTTTAACAATGAAAAACACCTATTAAAAATGTACGTTCGGACGGGAATCGGGGCATAAATTCGGCTAAACAGGGCACAATCTTATAGAAGAACAAAAACCATCGGCTTTTTCCACAAAAAGCCGATGGTTTTTTCTACATGTGTGAAATTAGGGATATCAGGGCAGCTTCAGATCGCCGTCCTTCACCCAGCCGGCCTTGCGGCAGAGCTGGTTGATAAGGGGGCACAGAATGGCGGGGAGGATGAAGGAGATCAGGATCAGGCCTGCCCAGTCAAAAGCGGTGGGGTTCATGGCGATGGCGCCGTTGGCCAGAGCCTTTTCACTGGGAGCCACCCAACCGGTCCACACACCCAACTGGCCGCACAGGCCGCAGGTGCCCATACCGGAGTTGATGGCCGCGCCGTTCATTTGCAGACGGAACAGGCAGGTGGCAATGGGGCCGGTAATGGCGGAGGTGACGGTAGGGGCGATCCAGACGCGGGGGTTTTTCACGATGTTGGGCATTTGCAGCATGGAGGTGCCGAGGCCCTGGCTCACCAGACCGCCCCAGCCGTTCTCCCGAAAGCTCATAACGGCGAAGCCTACCATCTGGGCACAGCAGCCGGCCACAGCCGCACCGCCTGCCAGACCGGTGAGGCCCAGTACGGAGCAGATGGCGGCGGAGGAGATGGGCAGGGTCAAGGCCACGCCTACCAGCACGGACACCAGAATACCCATCAGGAAGGGCTGAAGCTCCGTGGCCTTCATAATGACCATACCGAAGGCGCTGGCGGCGGTGCCGATGGGCGGGGCGATAACATAGGCCGTGCCTACGCCGATGAGGGTGGTGACAATGGGGGTCACCAGAATGTCGATCTTCGTCTCTTTGCTGACGGCCTTGCCGCACTCCGCAGCGATGATCGCCACGAACAGCACGGCCAAGGGGCCGCCCGCGCCGCCCAGCAGGTTGCAGGCGTAGCCCACAGCCGCCAGAGAGAACAGCACCAGCGGGGGCGCCTGCAAGGCGTAGCCGATGGCAATGGCCATGGCGGGACCGCTCATAAAGGAGGTCAGGCCGCCGATGGTGTAGGGAACCTTTTCCCCGATCTGGGCGGTGAGGAAACCGATGTGGAACTGCGTGCCCAGCGTGTTGAGGATGGTGCCGATCAGCAGGGAGCAGAACAGGCCCTGTGCCATAGCGCCCAGAGCATCAATGCCATAGCGCTTGGCGGAAAAAACGATGTTTTTGCGCTTCAGGAATGCGTTTACCTTTTCCATGAGAATACTCCGTATCGATCAAAAATAGTGTGTCAGACTGGTGTCTTGACACCTGTCCAACACACTATACACGGAATCGGCATGCTTGTCAACAGAAAGTTTTATCCCTCCAGCAGGAAGCCTGCCTGCCGCAGGGCGTCCAGTACCCGCCGGTAAGCGTCCTCACTGGGGCAGAGCAGCGTGTGAAGGTGGATGCCGCCGGTGAGAACGGAGAGAGGCTGGGCGGTGTGGCTCCGGGCGATGAACTGGGCCACATCGTATCGGCTGGAAAGCTGCAAGGGGCCGGTGAGCTGGCCATAAAGAGGGTGTTCCACGATCACGTCCACCACGGTGCAGCCATTGTCCACCATAGTGTTCAGCTCTGCCTCCATGCCTGCCTCGTCATGGCGGACAGCTACCCGGCGGGTGAGACCGGCTGCGGCGGCATTTTGCAGGCAGTACCCCCGGGGGGTGGCTAAAATGTCCGCGCCTCCGGCCCGCAGCAAGGCAATGTCTCCTACGATGATCTGGCGGCTGACAGATAGCTGGCCTGCCAGCGTCGAGGCGCTGACCGGTTGAGCAGACTGCCGCAGCAGCTTCAAAATCGTTTCTCTGCGTTCCTCCGCGTGCATACGATACCCCTTTCAAACTTGTCTTGACAGCAGTATACCACGGGGAAGCGGCTTTGAAAAGAGGCGGAGAGAAAAAACCGCACGTCCAAACGGACGTGCGGTTTGAGACTGTCGATAAAGTGGTAAATTCTCCGCGACGGTAAGGAAAGGTGTGCGCGGGAAACCCAAGAAGGGTGTCCTGCGCCATTAAAATCCTAAGTTTTCAGAACTATTATAAAGTTCTGAAAACTTGCTCAGCGGGGCGAAAAGACTTTTTCGACACGCTGAAACCGCACGTCCAAACGGACGTGCGGTTTATGCTGCGAAAATGGAAAACAGCAAAGGCTTCATGCCAGATGGAAAGGAACCATGCGGACTTTGCTCCCTCGCATCTCCCGTCCCACTCGCGTCAGAATCCGGCGAAGCAAATCTGACGCGAAAGAGGAGGAGCAAGGAAGAAAACGAGGGTTTCGCCGTCAGGCGGAAACGGAGTGCACAGACTTTGCTCCGACGTTTAGCCTCCCAGATACGCCTTCTTGATGGCGGGAGAGGCCAGCAGCTCCGCGCCGGTGCCGGTGGTGACGATCTTTCCGGTTTCCAGCACATAGCCCCGGTCAGCCACAGACAGGGCCGCCTGTGCATTCTGCTCCACCAGCAGGATCGTGGTGCCGGCCTTGTGGAGATTTTTGATGATGTCAAAGATCTGCTCCACCAGAATGGGGGCCAGGCCCATGGAGGGCTCATCCAGCATCAGCAGCTTGGGGTTGGACATCAGCGCCCGGCCCATGGCCAGCATCTGCTGCTCGCCGCCGGAGAGGGTACCGGCCACCTGCTTGCGGCGTTCTTTCAGGCGGGGGAACTGCTCAAAGACCCGCTCCATATCGGCGTCGATGTTGCCGCCCCGGCGGGAGAAAGCGCCCATGTCCAGATTTTCCTGCACAGACATTTGGAGGAAGATCCGCCGTCCCTCGGGGACCAGCGCCAGTCCCTTGGAAACAACCTTATGGCTGGGTACATGGTTCAAAGGCTCGCCCATGAACTCGATATGGCCGGTCTTGCTGTGGAGCAGGCCGGAAATGGTGTTCAGAGTGGTGGACTTGCCGGCGCCGTTGGCACCGATCAGGGTCACGATCTCGCCCTCATTGACCTCAAAGGAGATGCCCTTGATGGCGTGGATGCTGCCGTAATAGACGTTGATATCGTCAACCTTTAAAATGGTGCTCATGCTCACGCCTCCTTCTGTTTGCCCAGGTAGGCCTCGATGACCACTGGGTTGGACTGGATCTCTTCGGGGCTGCCCTTGGCGATGACACGGCCGAAGTTCAGCACGCAGATGCCCTCGCAGATGTTCATGACCAGATTCATGTCATGCTCAATGAGCATAATGGCGATCTGGAACGTATCCCGGATCTTGCGGATGTTCTCCATCAGTTCCGCAGTTTCGGAGGGGTTCATACCAGCGGCGGGCTCATCCAGCAACAGCAAGGAGGGGTTGGTTGCCAGCGCCCGGACAATCTCCAGACGGCGCTGGGCGCCGTAGGGCAGGGAACCGGCCTTGACATTTGCCAGATCCTGCATATGGAATAGGCTCAGCAGCTCCAGCGCCCGCTCGTGTGCCACCTTTTCCTCCTTCCAGAAGCTGGGAAGACGGAAGATGCCGCTGACCATGCTGTACTTCATCTGAGCGTCCATCGCCACGGTGACGTTTTCCTCCACCGTCAGGTCGTTGAACAGGCGGATGTTCTGGAAGGTACGGGCGATACCAGCCCGGTTCACCTGAGCGGTGGTCATGTTGTGGGTGTCCTGCCCGTCCAGAAGGATGGTGCCGTGGGTAGGCTGATACACCTTGGTCAGCAGGTTGAACACCGTGGTCTTGCCTGCGCCGTTGGGACCGATGAGACCGGCGATCTCCGTCCGGCCGATCATGAGGTTGAAATCGTCCACGGCCTTCAGGCCGCCGAAGGTGACGCCCAGATTGATGCAATTGAGGATGGGACGCTTGCCGATGTCACGCTCCGGGATCACAGCGCCGGAGGGGACGGGAACCAGTTTTCCGAACATATCAGGCAGCCTCCTTTTCTTCCTTTTTGCCAGGCTTGAGCCGGGCGAAGAAGCTTTGCAGCGTGGGGTTGTGGGTCGCCAGCATGACGAGGATCAACACGATGGCGTACACCAGCATCCGGTAGTCGGCGAATTCCCGGAGGGCCTCCGGCAGGATGGTCAGCGCCGCGGCAGCTACCAGGCTGCCCCAGATGTTGCCAAGACCGCCCAGCACCACGAACACCAGCACCAGGATAGAGGTGTTGAAGTTGAATTTAGCGGCCTGGAGAGAGGAATAGTTCAAGCCGTACAGCGCACCGGCGGCACCGGCCAGAGCGGCGGAGGTGACAAAAGCCATGAGCTTGTACTTGGTGGTGTTGATGCCGATGCTGGAGGTGGCGATGCGGTTGTCCCGCAGGGCCATGATAGCCCGTCCGGCCCGGCTGTGCTTCAGATTCAGCACGATGAACAGCGTCACCATCACCAGAATGAAACCGGCGGTGAAGCTGGCGATGGTCTTGACGCTGGCGGTACCCTGCGCACCTTTGATGATGGCGATGCCGGTGTCGCTGAGGCCCAGATCCTCCACAGTTTTGTTGCCGGTGAGGTTAAAGAGGATATGGAGACCATTTTCGTCATGGCCCACGATGAGGCAGGTCACCAGCTCCTTGATGATCTCGCCGAAGGCCAGAGTCACGATGGCCAGATAGTCGCCCTGGAGCCGCAGCACGGGAGCACCCACGATGAAGCCGGCCACGGTGGCGAACAGCGCGCCCACGATCATAGCGATGGTCAGCCGCAGACCGGCGGAGGGGACCACATCCAGCAGGCTTTGAGAAGCGATGACGCCTGCGAAGGCACCCACGCTCATAAAGCCCGCGTGACCCAGACTCAGTTCGCCAAGGATGCCCACCGTCAGGTTCAGGGACACAGCCATAGACATATAGCAGCAGATGGGGACCAGCAGGCCGGTCATGGAACGGTTCAGAACACCGGCCTTGCTGAAGACGGTCATCACAAGGAAAAAGACGACCATGCCCAGATAGGTGGAGAAATTCACCACATTGGTTTTACTGATTTTTCGTTGTTTCATCCTGCTCACCTTACACTTTCTCGGGCACGATCTTGCCCAGCAGACCGGCCGGCTTCACCAGCAGGACCACGATCAGAACGGCGAAAACGATGGAGTTTGCCAGCTGGGTGGAAATATAGGCCTTGGCCAAGGCTTCGATGATGCCCAGCAGCAGGCCGCCCAGGAATGCACCGGGGATAGAGCCGATGCCGCCGAACACGGCGGCGGTGAACGCCTTGATGCCGGGCATGGAGCCGGTGGTGGGCATCAGAGAGGTGTTGAAGGAGCACAGCAGCACACCGGCGATGGCCGCCAGAGCGGAGCCGATGGCAAAGGTTGCGGAAATGGTGGAGTTGACGTTGATGCCCATGAGCTGGGCCGCGCCCTTATCCTCGGAGCAGGCACGCATGGCCTTGCCCATCTTGGACTTGCTGACGAAGGTGGTCAACGCCAGCATGATGACGATGCAGGCGGCGATGGTCAGCAGAGAAATGTAGGAAATGGTGAGCTGGCCGTTGAAGAGCTGCACAGCGCCTGTGACAACGGGAGGATAGGTCTTGGCGGCGGCCTTCCAGATCAGCAGAGCGGAGTTCTGGAGGAAATAGCTGACGCCGATGGCGGTGATCAGCACTGCCAGAGAGGGGGCGGAGCGCAGAGGCGCATAGGCCAGCCGCTCGATCACGATGCCGAGAACGGTGCAGGCGATCACCGCCAGCAGGGTGGCCACGATGGGAGGGAGATTTAAATAGTACATGGAGCAGAAGGAAACATAGCCGCCGATCATAATGATATCGCCGTGGGCAAAGTTCAGCATCTTGGCGATGCCGTACACCATGGTGTAGCCCAGAGCGATGATGGCGTAAATGCTGCCCAGGCTGATGCCGCTGATCAAATAGGACAGAAATTCCATGGGGCAATACCTCTTTTCTCTTTATAGAATATGGAGTGGAGCCTTCCATGACAGAAATACGGGCGGAGGGAGCGCCTCTGCCCAGATTTCCGCCATGGAAACAGCGGAAGAGGACAGGGACCTGAACGCCGCAGGGGGCAGCCGGGGAAGGCCCCGGCTGCCGGTCCTTGCGGTCAGCGTTCAGGTGTGAGACATTAAGCCTCGGGCAGGACGTACTCGCCGCCCTTGATGACATAAGCGGTAGGAGCCTTGGAGACCTGACCCTCAGCGTTCCAGGTCATGTCCTTGCCGGTGAGACCGGAGTAGGAAATCTGGGTCATCTGAGCCACCAGAGCCTCGCAGATATCGGCGCTGCTCATATCAGCGGTGCAGCCGGCCTTTTCCAGAGCTTCCTTGACAATGTAGACACCGTCGTAAGCGTCAGCGGCGAACTGGTTGGGGGTCACGCCGTCATTGGCAGCGGTGTAAGCTTCCACGAAGGACTGGGTTTCGGGAACGGTAGCGGAGAAGGGAGTCAGGAGCATCAGGCCCTCAGCCAGAGAGGGATCGAAGCCTTCCATGGTCAGGATGCCGTCCATGCCGTCCACGCCGAAGAAGGTGGGAGCGTAGCCCATGGCCTTGGCCTGAGCCAGAACGATGGAAGCGGGCTGATAGTAGATGGGCATGAACACCAGATCGGCGCCGGCACTCTGGGCACCGGAGAGCTGGACAGAGAAGTCGGTGGCGGTATCGTTGGTGAAGGTGCCCTTATAGACGACGCTCATACCCTTTTCAGTGGCTTCCTTCACGAAGGTATCGTGGATGCCCTGAGAGTAAGCGTCATCGTTGCGGTACAGCACGGCGATCTTGGCGTCCGGCATATTCTCGGCGATGTAGTCAGCGGAGGAAATGCCCTGGTTGGGGTCGGTGAAGCAGACCTGAAACACGTTGTCCTTGCCGGCGGTCACGTCCACAGCGGAAGCGGAGGGCGTGATCATGAAGGTGCGCTCGCTGTTGCAGACGTCAGCCACAGCCATGGAAGCACCGGTGGTGGTGGGGCCGACCAGAACCTGCATACCCCAGTCCATCAGCTGGTTGTAGGCGTTGGTGGACTTTTCGCCGTCGGCCTCGTCATCCTCGCCCTTGAACTCAAACTTAATCTTGGAGTCGCTGGCATTGATCTCATCGACGGCCAGCTGGGCACCGTTGACCACGGCCTGACCGTAGATGGCGGCGTCACCGGTCAGGGGGCCGATGGAACCCAGCTTGAAGGTCTGGACCTCGTCGCCGGACTGGGCGGAATCGGAATCGCTGGAACTGCCGGAATTGCTGGAATCATTGGAACTGCTGGAACCGCAGGCGGCCAGACTGAACACCATAGTCGCGGCCATAACAAAGGCTAACAATTTCTTTTTCATATTGGATCTCCTTTTCATCAAAACGAAATCAGATTTATATGGGGCTTTCTCCGCTCCGCCGGCCGTGCGGAATACGGGGTAAGTCATACAAAAAAGCGGCCCCGCCACTGGCGGAGCCGCTTTACTGTATCAAACAGTTAAATCGCTAACTCACAACACCAGGGCACATTTGCTTTCTGAATGACCAAGCCTACTACCAGTACCAGAATCGCAATAATAATCGCGATCATGGCGATGGCACGCAGGCCCAGAATCATAATCAGGCCAAAAATAATAATGGACGCCATAATAATGGCGTCCATAATAGCGATCATAGCAGTATTGGCAGTATTGGCAGTATGAGAAGTGCGAGCGGTATGTGCGCAGGAAGAATCAGCGTTCGCACTGGGAGCGGACGCAGAAGTATTCATCATTTCCATGTTGTAAAAACGATTGAACATCATCTGAATCGCTCCTTTCTGCCTGAATTATGGGCTTATTGTAATCCTGCGGAATCAAATTGTCAACAGGAAAGCGCATGTGAAAATGGATAAAGATGAGGGGGAAGGCATAAAAACTGAGGGCGTTTTATACAAAATTCCGGCGTGAAGGCTGTTCCCTCTGAGATCTTGTGGGAAAGACAAATGGCCGCGGCAGGAAATATAAAGGGAGAGAACCGCTTGCGGACAGATCCGGAACGCGGTATAATGCAGGCAGATCAAAACAGGAGGGAACCTATGTTTGCTTTTAACCATTTTAATTTTAATGTGACGGATCTGGAGCGGTCTATCGCTTTTTATCATGACGCGCTGGGGCTGGAGCCGATCCGCAGAAAGGAAGCGGCGGACGGCAGCTTTATCCTCACGTTTCTGGGGGACGGGAAAACGGAGTTTCAGCTGGAGCTGACCTGGCTCCGGGATCATCCCCAGAAATACGATCTGGGCGAGTGCGAATTCCATCTGGCTCTGGCGGTGGAGAATATGGAAAAGGCCCACGCTCTCCACGAAAAGCTGGGCTGCATCTGCTACGAGAATCCGGCTATGGGTATTTACTTTATCTCTGATCCCGATGGTTACTGGATCGAGATCATTCCTACCAAGTGAGGAGCACGCTATGACGAACTGTGAGGACTGCGTTTATTACGAGTACGATCCGGAAACGGATACCAATTACTGCGAGGCGGATCTGGATGAGGATGAGATGGAGCGGTTCCTCCGTTCCGCCAATGACAGCTGCCCCTTTTACCGCCCCGGTGACGAGTACCGGACGGCCCGGCGGCAGTAAGGGACCGGACAGGGAAAGCCGGGACGGTGGCCCCGCTTTCCCGTTGGCCGAAGCTGATGGGGAAGCCTTCCCGCTCCGGAGGTGACGTAGGAATGAAATGGGACAGGCCCGCATATCTTATCCTATCGAAGCGTTCGCTTGACGGACGGAGAAAAGTCTGGTATCCTGACATGCGTAAAAGGAAGCGGCTTGCGCCATCAGGGTGCTGCGCGGTTTGCCATCCCGGATGAAGGACCTGGGCCGCGTGGAAAGAAGCGGGACTTTTGCTGTCTGACGCGGCGAAAGTGCCGCTTTTGCCGTATTTGGAGTTCTATCGAATTTGTACGGAGGATACCCTATGAAAACCATCGCACTCCTGACCTTTATCGCGGTTTACGCCCTGCTGCTTTTACTGCCCAAGTACCGGGCGGTGTCCGCCCTGTCCGCGGCGGCGCTGTTCCTGCTCCTGCGGATCGTGCCGTTGGGGGACGTTGCGGGAACGGTGGACTGGAACGTGCTGATGATGCTGGCGGGCACCATGGGGACTGTGGACCTGTTCATCCGGTCCAATATGCCAAACCGCCTGTCGGACCGGCTGGTGGCGGTGCTGCCCAGCGTGAAATGGCTCATCATCGCGCTGGCACTGTTCGCGGGGCTGGTATCCGCCTTTGTGGATAATGTAGCCACGGTGCTGATGCTGGCTCCGGTGGGACTTGCCATCTCCAAAAAGCTGAATATTTCCCCGGTGCAGCCGATCCTGGCCATTGCGGTCAGCTCCAACTTGCAGGGGGCAGCCACGCTGGTGGGGGATACCACGTCCATCCTGCTGGGCGGTCATATGGGACTGGATTTCATGGACTTTTTTGTCTACCGGGGCCGCCCGGGCCTGTTCTGGGTGGTGCAGGCCGGGGCGCTGATGACGGTGCCGGTGATGCTGTTTCTGTTCCGGAAGGAAAAGGGCAAGCTGTACGGCGCGGCGCTGACGCCGGTGACGGACTATCTGCCTACTTGGCTGCTGCTGGGAACGGTGCTCTCCCTGATCGCCGCGTCCTTTATCCCCAACAAGCCGGAGATCACCAACGGCCTGATCTGCATGACATTCTTCCTGGCGGGGCTTGCGGCGGAGTGCGGCAGGTACGGCACAGCCCTGGCAAAGGACGTGCTGAAGGCCATCGACTATGAGACCTTAGCGCTGCTGGCAGGATTGTTCTTGGTGATCCGGGGCATTGAACGGGCGGGGATCATCGATGATCTCAGCCATATCATCACGGGAATGGGCGGCGGAAACCTGTTCCTGACCTATACCATCATCGTCTGGGCTTCGGTGCTAATCTCCGCCTTTGTGGACAACATCCCCTATACGGCCACCATGCTGCCGGTGGTAGGCGGCGTGGCAGCCGCCCTTGGGGTGGATCAGACGGTGCTGTGCTTCGGGCTGCTGGTAGGCGCGACGCTGGGCGGCAACCTGACTCCCGTGGGAGCCAGCGCCAATATCGCCGCCTGCGGTATTCTGCGCCGGGAGGGCTATGAGGTCTCGGCGGGGCAGTTCATGCGGATCGGCGTGCCCTTCACACTGACGGCGGTATTGACCGGATATGTACTGTGCTGGCTGTTCTATGCCGGTCTGGGTGTCTGAACGCCGATTTGAACGGTTCGTAAAAGGAAAAAGCAGCTCACCTGCATTGCAGGTGAGCTGCTTTTTTAGTCTACAATATCGACGGAAACCTTAACGCCGGTGCGCTGGGCGTAAGACCGGACCACGGTCCGGATCTCCTTGGCGATGCGGCCCTGACGGCCGATCACCTTCCCCATATCATCAGGGGCGACGCGCAGCTCCAACGTCAGTTCCTGGTCACCCTGAACCTCCGTCACGGAGACGCTGTCAGGATCGTCCACCAGGTTTCTGGCGATGTAGAGCAGCAAGTCCTTCATGCTCCGCCCTCCGGATTAGAGGACGTCCACTTTTTTCAGCAGAGCTCTCACGGTGTCAGTGGGCTGAGCGCCGGACTTGATCCACTCCTTGGCGCGGTCAGCGTCGATCTTGATGTCGGCGGGAGCCACGCAGGGATTGTAAGTGCCGATCTCCTCGATGAAACGGCCATCGCGGGGGAAACGGGAGTCAGCGACAACAACACGATAGAAAGGAGCCTTCTTGGCGCCCATGCGGCGCAGTCTGATCTTAACCATTGATAGTACCTCCAAAATGTAATGAATAGATTGATATTTTTATAATAAATGTCCGGGTTATGACATCTAATATACGGTTTACTTTTTTTTGCGCTTGCGCAGGCCGCGGCCGTGTCCCAGACCGCCGAACCCGAAGCCGGGCTTCCGTCCGCCGGTGACCTGCTTGATGATCTGCTGCATTCCCTCAAATTGCTTCAGCAGCCGGTTTACATCCACAACATCCAGACCGCAGCCGGCGGCGATCCGCTTTTTCCGGCTGGCGCCTAAGATCTGAGGATTTTCCCGTTCCTCCGGGGTCATGGAGAGGATGATGGCCTCCGTGTGGGCGATGGCCTTTTCGTCGATCTGCGCTCCCTGGAGTTTATTGCCGAGATTGCCGGGCATCATACCTGCCAGCTGGCTGAGGTCGCCCATATTCCGGATCTGCTGGAGCTGGTCGAAATAGTCCGACAGGGTAAAGCTGTTTTTCTTCAGCTTTTCCTCCAGCTTTTTGGCCTGCTTTTCGTCATAGGTCTGCTGTGCCTTTTCGATGAAGGACAGCATATCGCCCATGCCCAGAATCCGGCTGGCCATGCGGTCCGGATGGAAGGGCTCGATCATATCCAGCTTTTCGCCGGTGCCTACAAATTTAATGGGCTTGCCGGTGGCGGCCTTGATGGAGAGGGCCGCGCCGCCTCGGGCATCGCCGTCCAGCTTGGTGAGCACCACGCCGTCGATGCCCAGCGCCTCGTCAAAGGCGGAGGCGGCGTTGACGGCGTCCTGACCGGTCATGGCGTCCACCACCAGCAGGATCTCGTTGGGATGGACGGTTGCCTTCATCCGCTTCAGCTCGTCCATGAGGGCTTCGTCCACATGGAGCCGGCCGGCGGTATCTAAGAACACCAGGTCATTGCCGTGATCTCTGGCATAGCGGAGGGCGTTTTCGGCGATTTTTACGGGATCGCCCTGGCCTTCTTCAAAAACCGGAAGTCCCAGCTGTCCGCCAACTACCTTCAACTGTTCAATAGCAGCGGGGCGGTACACGTCGCAGGCGGCCAGCAGGGGCCGCTTACTGTGGAACTTCTTCATATAGCCCGCCAGCTTGGCGGTGGTGGTGGTCTTACCGGCGCCCTGAAGGCCCACCATCATGACGATCGTGGGGCCGTTGTTGGCGAAAGCCAGCTTTGCGGTGCCGCCGCCCATGAGGTTCGTCAGTTCCTCGTTGACGATCTTTACCACCTGCTGAGCGGGCGTCAGGCTGTCCAGCACGTCGGTGCCCACAGACCGCTCCGTTACGGTGGCCACGAATTCCTTGACCACCTTGTAGCTCACGTCGGCCTCCAGCAGTGCCAGACGGACCTCCCGCATGGCTTCCCGGACGTCATTTTCCGTCAGCCGGCCTTTGCCCCGCAGACGCTTAAAGGCCGCATTCAGTTTTTCACTCAGTCCCTCAAATGCCATGGGTTACTCCTTCAACGCGGAGACCTCCGCCGTGATCTTGTCAGCCAGTTCCGTCAGGCGGCTGTCCTCATACTGCCGGTAGTTCAGGGTGCGGATATCCTCAGCGGCGCTGCGGATGGCATCCAGATGCCCCCGGAACTGCTCAAAGCGGCGAATCAAGCCGGTCTTGTCCTCAATCTCCTGCATGGCGGCCTCCGCCCGGACGATCACATCCCGGACGCCCTGACGGGAAATGCCTTCGTTTTCGGCAATCTCAGACAGGGAGAGGTCCTCATTATAATAGAGATCAAAGAACTCCTTCTGACGGTCAGTCAGGAGTTCGCCGTAGAAATCAAAGAGCATCGTCATCCGATAAGTCTGATTTTTCATGTTGAACTCCTTTCCTGTAAAGCTGTGACGCTTTACAACAGGAATCAGTTTACAGGATTTTTGCCGGAAAGTCAAGGGGAAAATGGAGAAAAACCCGGAAAAATTCAAGGAAATTTACAGTTGCACCGGGATGAACAGGCGGATATACTGTATAAGGAAGAAAGGGGAGACACCAGATGATGATTTTCGACGGACATGCGGACCTTTTATATGATGTGACCAAGTGGCGGCAGGCCGGAGAGGACCGTGTCTTTGAACGGCGTCACCTGCCGAGATTACAGGCGGGGCAGATCGGCGGCCTGGGGCTTTCCATCTGGACAACGGTGGAACAGGACTCCATCTGGTCCGCTCACCCGGACTGGGATGGCTGGCAGCGGACGGAGGAGATGATGGCCCGCGCTCGGGAGGAACTGGCAGAGTGCCCCTGGCTGGCACTGGTACGGACGGCGGCGGAGGCCCGGAAAGCGCAAGCGGAGGGCAAGCTGTTCGCCTTTTTGAGCGTGGAGGGCATGGAACCGGTGGGCGACCGGCTGGAGCGGCTGGAACAGTATGCACAGTGGGGTGTCCGAATGGGGATGCTGACGTGGAACGAGGAAAACCTGCTGGCCTGCGGTGCCGGCGGCGACCCGGACAGGGGCCTGACGGAGCTGGGGCGGGAGGCGGTCCGCCGGATGCAGCGGCTGAACATCCTGCCGGATGTATCCCACACCAGTGACCGCAGCTTTTGGGATATCATGGATCTGGCGGAGGGGCCGGTGATCGCCTCCCACTCCAACTGCCGGGCCTTGTGCGATGTTCGCCGGAACCTGACGGATGAGCAGCTTCGCGCCATCCGGGATACCGGCGGTGTGGTGGGGGTCAATGTGTCCCACGACTTTGTACATAAGGAGCCCCGGCAGCAGACGGCGGCTATGCTGGCCCGTCATGCCGCCCACATGGCGGAGGTGATGGGGCCGGAGCATGTGGCCTGCGGCTTTGACTTCTGCGAGTATTTCGGCCCCGGCTATGAGGGGTGCGAGGGCATGGAGGACTGCGGTCAGGCTCAGAATTTCATTTTTGAGCTGGAACGGATCGGCTTTTCGGAGGCGGAGCGGCAGGCCATCGCATCGGAAAATCTCCTGCGGGTGCTGGAATAAAAAAGAATCGTTTTATGCGGAAAAACTGGCGGGAGACCGCCGGTTTTTCCGCTTTTTGCGCACAGTGGCAAAAATGATGGAGCGGCCCACAGAAAAAGGTTTGAATTATTCATATATTTGACATATAATAAACTCTGTATTGACATTGAACGGGCTGCCTGCGCGGTCCATAAGGAGTTGATGATTTGGAAGCGACACGCATCCGGCTGGCGGAGGGCGTCCACCTGACCTATCTGCCGGCGAGAAAATTCAAAACCAGTCTGCTTTCCGCACAGTTCGTCACGCCCCTGCGGCGGGAGACGGCGGGAGCCAACGCATTGCTGGCGGCGGTGCTGCGGCGGGGTACGGTAAGCTGTCCCGATATGGGAGCGCTTTCCGCAAAGATGGACAACCTCTACGATGCCTCCATCGACTACACAGTGCGGAAAAAAGGCGAAAACCAGTGCGTGGGCTTTGTGGCCAGCTTTATTGACGATCGGTACGCTCCCGACGGCGAACGGCTGCTGGAACCGGCGGCGGCGCTGCTGGGCGAGCTGATCTGCGATCCTGTCACCTACCACGGCCGGTTTGTGCCGGAGTATTTTGAAAGCGAAAAGACCAATCTGCTGGAGGCCATCCGGTCTCTCATCAACGATAAGCGGGATTGGGCGGACAGCCGTCTGCTGCGGGCGTTGTGCGACGGAGAGGCCTACGCCGTGCCCCGTCTGGGCGACGAGGAGACGGTGGACAAGCTGCAAGCGCTGAAGGTCTATACCCAGTACCGGGATCTGATCTCCACGGCACCGCTGGAGATCATATACAGCGGCAGCGCCGATCTGGAACGGGTAAAGCAGGCGTTGGCGGCGGCATTTGCCACCCTGCCCCGTGAGGAGGTTCGGGTGATCTCCACGGCGGAGCCCCATGTCTGCCGGGAATCCGTGCAGTATGTGGAGGATGTACTGGACGTGACCCAGGGCAAGCTGGGCATGGGCTTCTCCTGCGGCAGCGACGATATGCCCGCTCTGCTGATGGGCAACACCCTCTTTGGCGGCTCCAGCAACTCCAAGCTGTTTTTGAACGTCCGGGAGAAGCTGTCCCTCTGCTATTACGCGTCCTCCCTCTACCACCGGCAGAAGGGCCTCATCACCGTGTCCTCCGGCATTGAGTTCCAGAACTATCAGCGGGCTTACGATGAGATCATGGCCCAGCTGGAGGCCGTTCAGAAGGGTGAGCTGGAGGACTGGGAGCTGGAAGGCGCCCGCTCCACGCTGCTGAACAGCTATGCAACTGTTGGCGATTCTCAGGGCAAGCTGGAAAACTTTTATCTGGGACAGGCTGCCACAGGGCAGCATGAGACCCCGGCGGATCTGGCCCGTGCCATTCAGGACATGACGGCGGAACGGATCTGCCGGGCCATGAGCACCGTGAAGCTGGATACGGTGTATTTCCTGAAGGGGAAGGAGGCGGAAGCGTGAAAGAGACTTTTTATGAGCGGATCGGCGAGGCAGTCTGCCGGGAACGGCTGACCAACGGACTGGAGGTCTGCGTGGTGCCTAAGCCCGGCTACGCCAAAAAGTACGCCTTTTTCTCCACCCGCTACGGCGGTATGGATACCCGGTTCTGTCTGGACGGGCAGTGGCTGAACACCCCGGCGGGCATCGCCCATTATCTTGAACACAAGATGTTCGATACCCGGGAGGGCAACGCCCTGCAGGAGCTTGCAAAAAACGGCGCGGAGCCAAACGCCTTCACCGCCAACGCCATGACGGCCTACTATTTCGATTCCACGGAGCATTTTGAGGAAAACCTGCGGATCCTGCTGTCCTTTGTGTCCATTCCCTATTTCACCGACGAGAGCGTTGCCAAGGAGCAGGGCATCATCGGTCAGGAGATCCGCATGATCGAGGACAACCCCGACTGGCAGATTTACACCCGGATGCTGCGGGCCATGTATCATCGCCATGCGGCCCGCACCAGCATTGCCGGTACGGTGGAGAGCATTGCCGAAATCACTGCGGACACGCTGTATGACTGCCATAAGGCATTTTATACCCCGGCCAACATGATTTTGACGGTGGTGGGCGACGTGGACCCGGTCCATGTGATCGATCTGGCCAACCGGGTGCTGCCCAAGCTCAGCGGCCCTATCATTGAGCGGGATTACGGCACGGAGCCGGAGACCGTGGCGGAGAAGGAGACCGTTCTGGAGATGGAGGTCTCCGCGCCGCAGTTCTTGGCGGGCTTCAAGTGCGCTCCGGCAGCGGAGGGCGACGATTATATGCGCGCTGCCATCCTGGGCGACATGGCCAGTGATATTCTGCTGGGCGAGTCCAGCGCGCTGTATCAGCGGCTTTATGAGCAGGGCCTCATCAACCCCAGCTTCGGCGGGGCCTTTGAGATGATGCCCGGCGTGGCCTATCTCTACGCCGGCGGCGACAGCAAGGATGCCAATGCCGTCACCGACGCCATCCTGCGGGAGGCTGCCCGCATCGCGGCGGAGGGCGTGGACGAAGACTACTTCCGGCGAATCCGCAAGGCATCCTTCGGCGCCAATCTCCGGGGACTGAACTCCTTTGAGAACATCGCTGTGACCTTGACGGAGGGCTATTTCCACGGCTATGATCCCCTCCGCTTCCCGGAGGTATTTGAATCCATCACGCCGGAGGACGTTGCGGCGTTCCTGAAAACCAATGTCACGGCGGAGCGGATGGTCCTCAGCCGGATCGTGCCGAAACAATAAGTCTTTGGGAAGAGACGAAAAGGCCCGTTGGGTCTCTTGCAGAAAACATATATGCGGCGGGGTAAACTCTTTGCCGCCGAAAGGAAGAACCTGTTGTGAGCGCACTGAAAAACATGCCCATCAGCTTCCCCGGCCTGTTCGGGGATTGGGAATTGAACATTGACCCGGTGGCCATCCATATCGGCCACGGGATCTACTGGTACGGGATCATTCTGGCATTTGCCATGCTGGCGGGGCTGTATCTCTGCATGAAGCAGGCCAAACACTATGGCCTGACTGAGGACAACATTATGGACATGGTGCTCTGGGCGGTGCCTTGCTGCATCATCGGCGCTCGGTTCTATTATGTTCTGTTCTATCTGGACCTTTACCGGAATACGGACGGCAGCCTGGATTGGGGTGCCATGTTCCGGATCTGGGACGGCGGACTGGCTATTTACGGCGCGGTGATCGCAGGCGTATTGGTGGCATTGGCCTACACAAAGCACCATAAGCTTCCGTTTTTTGCCATGGGCGATGTAGCGGTGATGGGCCTGCTGTTAGGCCAGATCATCGGCCGGTGGGCCAATTTCATCAATCGGGAGGCTTTCGGCGGGGAGACTACCCTGCCCTGGCGGATGAAGCTGTGGGTCAGCCAGTATACCAGCATCGAGGTCCATCCTACCTTTTTCTATGAGAGCTTCTGGAATCTGATTGGCCTGCTGCTGATCCTGTTCATCGTGTCCAAGGGCCGCCGGTTCGACGGGGAGAACACCTGGTTCTATTTCCTGTGGTACGGTCTGGGCCGCAGCTGGATCGAGGGCCTGCGGACCGACAGCCTGTACCTCTTCAACTGGGAGTTGTTCGGGCAGAGAATCCGGGTGTCTCAGGCGCTGAGTATTGTGATGGTGGCGGTGGCAGCCTTTATGCTGTTCTATAACATCCGCATCAAGAAGCGGTCGCCGGAGAGCCTGTGGGTCCATCAGGTGGCGGCAGAAAAAGCGCGTCTGGCCGCTGCGGAAGCGGAGGACGCCGTGTTGGCGGAGACCCTTATGAACGAAGTGCCTACGGAGGGAGAAGCGGCGGACCCGTTGGAGACGGAGGCTGTGGAGTCCCCTGACGCCGAGACCGTTCCGGATACGGAAACACAGGAGAAACCGGAAAAGGGAGAGACGCATGGCAACGAGAATTGACGGAAAAGCCCTTGCGGCCAAGGTAAAGGCCCAGGTAGCGGAGAAAGCCGCCAAGCTGCCCCGTCAGCCGGGGCTGGCGGTGGTGCTGGTAGGGGAAGACTCCGCCTCGCAAGTCTATGTCCGGGGTAAGGAAGCGGACTGTGGAGAGTGCGGTATCCGCAGCTTTCCCTACCGGCTCCCGGCGGAGACCACCCAGCAGGAACTGCTGGACCTCATTGAAAAACTGAATCGTGATCCGGCGGTGGACGGCATTCTGGTGCAGCTGCCCCTGCCCGAGCCCTTGGAGGAGGCGGCGGTAATCGCTGCCATCGCCCCGGAAAAGGATGTGGACTGCTTCCATCCCTACAACGTGGGGCGGTTGAACATCGGCGATCCGGTGTTCCAGCCCTGTACCCCGGCGGGAGTTATGGAAATGCTGCGGGAATATGGCATTTCCCCGGCGGGAAAGCGGTGTGTGGTGCTGGGCCGCAGCAACATCGTGGGCAAACCCATGGCAGCGCTGCTGACTCAGGCGGACGGCACCGTGACGCTGTGCCATTCCAAAACGCCGGACTTGGCGGACATCACCCGGCAGGCGGATATTTTAGTATCCGCCGTTGGAAAGGTGAATTGCGTTACCGTCGACATGGTGAAGGATGGCGCAGTGGTCATTGACGTGGCCATGAACCGGAACGAGGCCGGAAAGCTCTGCGGGGATGTGGATCTTGCCGCTGTGGAGCCGAAGGCGTCCTACATCACTCCGGTCCCCGGCGGCGTTGGCCCCATGACTCGGGCTATGCTCATGCGGAATATCCTGACCGCCGCGGAGACCCGCTTGAAATAACAGTATTTCGATATAAAAAACTTCTCCAGTTTGAACTGGAGAAGTTTTTGCTATGCAAAAGCATAGCAAAATAAGAAATGTGCCATTTCCTCGCCCCGCCGGGCCAACCGGAAATGATGCACGAAAACTTCACGCACTGGCATTTGCGCATGTTCGCGGTGCGTTGCTCATGCATGAAGTTTTATGCTCAGATCAGATCCCCCTGAACGTTAGACCGAATCGGACAGGAGGCCAGAATTTCTGCTTGGATCCGCTCGTATTCCGCGGGAGTGCGGAACCGGCGAAGCTGCTTGTTCAGCTTTTCCGCATCGTCAAACAGATGGATCAGATAGAACCATACCTCCCGCATCCGCTGGGCGGCAGTGGGGACCTGCCCCTGATAGAAGTCCGTATAGCCCTGATACAGCGCGGCCAGAAAATCTGTCAATTCCTTCCGGTCGGTGCCCTTGCCGCCCCGGAGCTTCCGGGCCAGCGCCGGATCTGCCACCAGTCCCCGGCCGATCATCACATGCGTGACCGTCGGGAACCGAGTCTCCAAGGCCCGGACCTCGCCCACTGTCCGTAAATCGCCGTTGTAGCACACGGGATTTCGGCTGTTTGCCAGCGCATCGGCAAATACGTCCAGATGGACAGGCCCCCGGTATTTTTCCTTCCGCACACGGGGGTGGACGGTGAGACAGGCGATGGGATAGCGGTTGTAGAGGTCCAGCAGAGCGGCAAATTCCTCCGGCGTCTCATAGCCCAGCCGGGTCTTGACGGATACCGGCAGTGGATTTTTGGAAAACACCTCATCGAAAAAGGCGGCCAGCTCGTTCGGGTGGGCCAGAAACCCGGAGCCCTTGCCCTTGGCGGTAACGGTGCCGGAGGGACAGCCCAGATTCAGATTGACCTCCGTATAGCCCATGTCCTTGAGGACATCACAGGCCCAGAGAAAATCGTCGGCGTTTTTCGTCATCACCTGAGGCACCGAGGGGAGAGCGGCGTTGTGGATATAGTTCACTTCACGGAGATCCCGGGGCGTCATCAGGTGGTGGGGAGTGGGAGAGAAAAAGGGAATAAAATAGCGGTCTACGCCGCCGAAAAACTGGCTCCACACCTGACGGAACACAATTTTGGTGATGCCGTCCAGGGGGGCGAAGTCGATCGTTTGAATCATCCCAGTCTCGCTTCCCATTCTGCGGCGCGGAAGCCGATGAGAACGAAGTCCTCCCCCACCAGCAGGGGGCGCTTCACCAGCATCCCGTCGGTGGCCAGCAGAGCGAACTGCTCGTCCTCACTCATGGCGGTCAGTTTGTCCTTCAGACCGAGGGCCTTGTATTGCAGACCGCTGGTGTTGAAAAACTTTTTCAGAGGCAAACCACTTTTCTGATACCACGCGGTCAGCTCCTCAACGGTGGGGTTGTTCTGCTTGATGTCCCGCAGATCATAGGAAATGCTCCGTTCCTCCAGCCAGACCTTGGCCTTCTGGCAGGTGGAGCATTTGGGATAGCACAAAAACAGCATGATGGTCTCCTTTTATCAAGAACAGGGCAGTCCGATGGACTGCCCTGTTTGTAATTGATGGATTATTCAAAGGAAATGATATAGTAGTATACAGGCTGACCGCCGGAGAGCACGCTGATCTCCGCGTCAGGACAGGCGGCCTGGAACCGGGCGCCGGCGGCTTGGGCGGCGTCCTCAGTGACGTCCTCACCATAATAGAGGGAGATGAAGGAGGCGTCCTTCCCTTCCTCCGCCAGCTTTTCCAGCAGAGCGTCCAGCTGGGTGTCGGTACCGAACAGTTTGCCCTCCTTCAAGGCCAGATAGTCACCCTGATGGATCTCAAAGCCGTCGAAGTCGGAGTCCCGGGCGGCATAGGTAATCTGAGAGGTGGTGACGGTGGACAGCGCTTCAGTCATGGCCTCCGTAATAGATGCGACCTCCGCCTCCGGGTCTACGTTCATCATGGCGGTGATGCCCTGGGGAACAGTCTTGCTGGGGATGACCACCACGTTTTTCTCCGTCAGTCCCTGGCACTGCTGAGCGGCCATAATGATGTTGCCGTTGTTGGGCAGAACAAACACGGTCTCAGCGGGGACCTGATCGATCCCGGCCAGAATACTCTCCGTGGAGGGGTTCATGGTCTGACCACCGGAAACTACGGCGTCGCAGCCAAGATCCCGGAACACGGCGGCAAGGCCGTCGCCGGCGCAGATGGCCAGAAAGCCCACGGCCTTTTCAGGGGCGGCAACCTTGTGACCGCTCTCGCCGTTTTCCAGTTCTTCCTCGATGGCGTCCAGATCATCGGTGCTCTGGGCGGTCTGACCGGCGGCCAGCGCGTCGGCCTGGGAGCGCATATTCTCGATCTTCGCCAGCTCCAACGTGCCGTATTTCTGGGATTCCGTCAGGGCTGCGCCGGGAATGTCGGTATGGACGTGGACCTTGAAGGTCTCGTCATCCTCGCCGATGACCAGACTGTCGCCGATGCTGCTGAGGTAGGCACGCAGGGGCATGAGGTCGATGTCCTCCCGGGCCTTGCGCACCACATACACGGTGTCGAAGGTGAAGGTGATCTCCTCCTGCGCCATGGCGTTGAAGTCGGCCTTTTCCTTGTGCGTCTCAGGCTCCTCCACATTTTCGGGGATGGGCTCGCCGCGGAGCTCCGCCAGCATACCCTCCAGGATCAGCAGGTAGCCCTTGCCGCCTGCGTCTACCACGCCGGCCTTTTTCAGTACCGGGTTCATGTCCGTGGTCTGGGCCAGCGCGTCATAGCCCTCCTCGATGGCAGCGGCTAAGGTGGTCTCCACGTCGGCGCCCTCAGCGGCAGTGTCCGCAGCCCGCTTGGCAGCGAGACGGGAAACCGTCAGCACCGTGCCCTCGGCGGGCTTCATAACGGCCTTATAAGCGGCGGCCACACCTTCCTGCATGGCGGCGGCGAAGGCGGCGGCATCAGCGGTCTCCATGCCCTTCAGAGCCTTGGAAAGGCCCCGGAACAGCAGGGAGAGGATGACGCCGGAGTTGCCCCGGGCACCCTGAAGCAGCGCGGAGGCGGTGACGGAGGATGCCTGCCCCACGGAGGCGGGAGCAGCCTTGCGCAGCGCCTCGGCAGCGGTGGCGATGGTCATGGACATATTGGTGCCCGTGTCACCGTCCGGCACGGGGAATACATTTAAATCGTTGATGGCCTGCTTCTGGGCCGTGATAGCGGCGGCCCCGTGCAGGATCATCTGCTTGAAAAGCGCGCCGGTGATTTCTTTACTCATTCTTCTGCTGTCCTCCTCACAGGATCATGGAATCTACGAACACATCCACAGCGCGGACCTCCGCACCGGTGTTCTTATTCACCACGTAGCGTACCTCGTTCATGATGGAGCGGCACACTGCGGGAATGTTGACGCCGTTTTCCACGATGATGTGGAGCTCAATGGAAATGGATTCGTCCTCGTTATAGATCACGTTGACGCCCTTGCTCATGGCCTCCCGCCGCAGCAGATGGACCAGACCGTCCGTCATGGAGCGGTAGGCCATGCCCTTCACGCCGAAGCAGTTGGTGGCAGCCATGCCGGTAATGTTGGAAAAAACAGCGCTGGAGACGGAGATCTCGCCCTGTTCCGAATGAAATTTCAGCATAGGATAACCTTCCTTTCCGCTGCTCCGACGCAGAGCGCACTTCCGGAGCATAATTATCAGGCTATTATTATATATGATTTCTTTCAAAAGTACAAGATAAAAAAGGAAACTGCCTTATTTCCGTAGAAAAGTCCAAAGCGCCTGCCATTTCCGGCAGACGCTTTGCGGCTTATTTCAGAGTTTCACTGTTGTTCAACACCGGGGCGCTGTAAAGGAACAGCACATCCTGATCGGTGAAGGTCAGGTACTTTCCCATCTGGCTGCTGGGGAGGTAGCGGATGTCCGCCAGCGTCACCTTGGCATAGCCGGGGACCAGCAGAGGGGCCAGAGAACTGCCGAAGGAGTCCCGGAAGATCACCAGTTCCCGGTCTGTATCCGCATTGGGATTTTCGATGGTCAGCAGCGACACGGACCCGGAGAGGAACAGCTCGTAGGGGTCCTTGCCGGCACCTTTTGCCAGATCATAAATAGGCCCGGTCTTGCCGGTCTCGTAATTGTACACCGTGCAGGCGTCCAGAAGGTCGCTGGTGAGGTAAGTCAGATGGTCTGGCTCCATAGGCAGGGCGGCGTAGCCGTAATACACACCGTAATATGGACGGTCCAGTGTCCATTCTGTATAGCGGTTGTCCGGCAGCGCGACGCCCATGGCGGCGGCCAGCGTATCCGCTGTGGTCAGCAGATTTTCCTGCCGCCAGTGGGAATCGGTGCGGTAGTAGTCATCTGCGGTCAGCGTGCCGAACAGGTCGATATACGCGGCGAACTCCGTCTGCTTCCGGAGAGCGTCCGTCAGGGCCTGATAGTCCAGAGCGGGATAGCCGTTGGTCTCCGCCAGAAAATAATTCTTATCGGGGATCACGGAGAGGTAGACCTTGGCGTCGGTCCCGGCCATGAGGGTCTCGTAGAGATAGCGGAACCGGTCGGCGGCGTGGGTGACGGAGCCTTCATTCAGGGGACATTCCAGCTTGGCGGCGGAGCCGTCTGCCAGATAGACGCCGTTGTTGTCCTTCTGGCCGAACACATACAGCCCCATCAGGGCTTTCAGGGTGCGGAACTGCTCCCGCAGAGGGAACTGGTCCGTGGCATAATCCTCGTAGCCGGACATAAATTTGCCGGAGAGATAGCTGCTTGCGGACAATTCCGGCATTTGGGCCAGCGGGCGGCGTTCACTGGTGGAGAGCGCATCAGCGGGCTTGACCGCCGCCCAGATGCCAAAGCCCAGAACAAACGCGGACAGGAGCCCCACCGTGAGGATGTTTTTCCATTTTTCAAACATGGCGGGACTCCCTTTAAAAGCGGAAATACAGGAACGGGTTGAAGGACCCGTCCACCAGATAGGCGGTGACTACCGCCAGCAGGGCCAGCAATACCACCGGTTCCGCAACGGACATAATCTTTTTGCCGGGGCCTTTCTCGGAGAACTGCCGGACGATCTTGGCGGGCAGCGGCGTGGCGCCCACGATGGCGACAAGGAACACGCCGGAGTAGCTGTCAAAATAGTAGCGGGCCAAGACATCGGAGCGGGGCAGCCCGCCCAGGCCGAACAGGGAACCGATGGTACGGAAGGCGTCCGACACACTGGCGGCATCAAAGATAACGAAGCTGACTGCGATCAGCAGCAGAACATAGAGATGCTTCAGGAATCGTGTCTGGGCCAGAGCTTCGCCGTACCAGAGCTTTTCCGCCGTCAGGAACACGGCAAAGAACAGCCCCCACAGGATGAAGGTCCATGCCGCGCCGTGCCACAGGCCCGTCAGCAGCCAGACAATGAAAATGTTGCGGAACCATTTGGCCTTGGAGACCCGGTTGCCGCCCAGCGGGATGTACACATAGTCCCGGAACCAACTGCCCAGGCTCATGTGCCACCGCCGCCAGAACTCCGTGACGCTGGCGGAGATGTAGGGATAGTTGAAGTTTTCTATAAAATGGAATCCGAAGATGCGGCCCAGACCGATGGCCATATCGCTGTAACCGGAAAAGTCGAAGTAAAGGTGCAGCACATAGGCTGCGGCGTAAAGCCAGACGAACAGGACGGAGACGTTCGCGGCGCTTTTGTAGGCGGAGATCAGTTCGTAGAGGACATTGGCCAGCAGCACCTTTTTGGAAAGGCCGAGGATGAAGCGGCGGGCGCCGTAGGCAGCATCGGCCAGCGTGTGGGTGCGATGCTTCAACTGGGGAGCGATGTCCGCGTACCGGACGATGGGCCCGGCGATGAGCTGGGGGAACATGGCCACATACGCGGCAAGGTCAATGAGATTCCGCTGGGCAGTCACATCGCCCCGGTATACGTCGATGACGTAGCTCAGAATCTGGAAGGTGTAAAAGCTGATGCCGATGGGCAGGGCCACATGGAGCAGCGGGAGGGACAGCCCGGTGAGGGTGTTGAAGCCGCTGATGAAAAAGTCGGCGTATTTGCAGTAGCACAGCAGCCCCAGACTGACAACGGCGGAGGCCCACAGGCACAGCTTGGCCCGTTTGGGCCGGTCGCGGAATTTTTCAGCCAGCAGGCCGAATACATAACCCTGTACGATGGCGATGACCATAAACACCACGAAGCGAGGCTCACCCCAGGCATAGAAAAACAGACTGCTGAGCAGCAGCACTGTATTTTTCAGCCAGCCGGGGACCAGAAAGTACAGGATCAGGACGCAGGGTAAAAAGGTATAGAGAAACGGAATACTGGAAAACAGCATAGGGCAACTCCAAAATTGAATTTCACAGCGTCCGCACGATTCGGTGCGGACGCTGTGAGAAAAGCGGAAACGTTACAGGATCGCCTCGTCATAAGCGATGGTGCTGTCGGAATAGGTGGCGGTGAACTTGTCGCGGAAGGTGTTCACCAGTTCCTCGTCACCGTACAGGGACACCACATACTGATCGTAGGTGAAGATCACCAGCTTGTCAGGGAAGCCGCACATCCACTGCTTAGACTGGATGGCATCCCGCAGGTCGCTGGCAACGGTCTCCACATCGTCCTTGCTGGTGACGTGGAAAGCGCCGCAGGTGAAGGTGTTGGCGTTCATCATGTGGCTGAGGGAGGCGGCACCGTCGATCTTACCGGCGTCCTCCACCGGCAGGGTCAGCATGTAGTTCAGATTGTCGGCGTCGGCAATGCTCACGGCGCCTGGGGCGTCCTCCACGGGATTTTCATAGTCGCCGCCGGCAGCGGGGAACTTCTCATCGTCGGAGTGGGCGTCCCACACGGCGGTCAGCAGAGCGGTGGCATCAGCGGGTACGCTGGAATCGCCGCTTCCGGCGGTGTTGTCCTTCTTGCCGCAGGCGGTGAGGGTCAGGGCCAGCGCGAGAGCCAGCGCCAAGGAAGTGATTTTTTTCATGTGTGTTCTCCTTGCAGAAAGTTTTTTGAATGGCCGCCGAGGCGGCACCGTATACCATAGACGCAGGGGAACGAAAAAAGTTCCCGAAAATTTGAAGAAATTTTTTCCGGGGAAAAATTGCGCCTGTTTGGTAGTATACCATAGAATTCTGGTTTTGAAACGGGTTTTCGGCGGTTTTCAGGCCCGGAAAGCGGTTTTGACACAGGGAAGCGTCGGCCGCGGGAGCGTTAAAAAGGGCGGGATGGCAAAGAATTTGCACGGTTTCTCGGAATTTCGTGCTTTTTTTCTCCAAAGCAGTTGACGGATGAAAGCACCTATGTTAAAATTCAGACAATGTGCGATTTATTATGTTGGAAGAATTTCAGATAGGAAAGGAAGAGACACCAATATGTACCGAATCGTGAGAAAAGAGGCACTGAGGCCCACCGTAACTCTCTATGAGATCGAAGCGCCCCTCATTGCCAAAAAGGCTCAGCCCGGTCAGTTTATCATCCTGCGGACGGATGAAAACGGCGAGCGTATCCCCATCACCATCAACGCCTATGATCCCGAAAAGGGCACCGTCACCATCATTGTTCAGACGGTTGGCGCCACCACTGTGAAACTCAGCCACATGAAGGAAGGCGATTGCCTGGCAGACTTCGTGGGACCTCTGGGCAAGCCCACCGAGACCGAGGGCAAGAAGAAGGTCGCCGTTGTGGGCGGCGGCGTGGGCTGCGCCATTGCGTATCCCGTGCTGAAGAAGTTCCATGACGATGGCGCTGAGGTCCATGCCATCGTGGGCTTCCGCTCCGAGGATCTGGTGATCCTGGAGGAGGACTTCAAGAAGTCCAGCGACAAGCTGATCGTCTGCACCGATGACGGTTCCTATGGCCGCAAGGGTCTGGTCACCGAGGCTCTGAAGGAGCTGATCGACGCCGGCAACCAGTATGATGAAGTGTTCGCCATCGGCCCCATGGTGATGATGAAGTTCGTCTCCAAGACCACGGAGCCTTACGGCATCCCCACCACCGTTTCCATGAGCCCCATCATGATCGACGGCACCGGCATGTGCGGCGGCTGCCGCCTGTCCGTGGGCGGCGAGATGAAGTTCGCCTGCGTGGACGGCCCCGACTTTGACGGTCACAAGGTGGACTGGGATCTGGCAGTCAAGCGGAACCAGATGTATAAGGACTTCGAGGCCCACAAGTACGAGGAGACCTGCAACCTGTTCAAGAAGGAGGCCGAATAACCATGGCCAATATGTCTTTGAAGAAGAATCCCATGCCCTCTCAGGACCCCAACGTCCGGAACAAGAACTTTGACGAGGTCGCTCTGGGCTACACCGAGGAACAGGCTCTGGACGAGGCCCAGCGCTGCCTGCACTGCAAGAACAAGCCCTGCATGCAGGGCTGCCCTGTGATGGTACATATCCCTGATTTCATTGCCGAGGTCGCCAAGGGCGATTTCGAGGCCGCTTATCAGATCATCGCCGCTACCTCCGCTCTGCCCGCTGTTTGTGGCCGTGTCTGCCCCCAGGAGAGCCAGTGCGAGAAGTACTGCGTCCGCGGCATCAAGGGCGAGCCTGTGGGCATCGGCCGTCTGGAGCGCTTCGTGGCCGACTGGCACCGTGAGCATGCTTCCGGCGCTGCGGAGAAGCCCGCTTCCAACGGCCACCGTGTGGCTGTGGTGGGTTCCGGTCCCTCCGGCCTGACCTGTGCCGGCGACCTGGCCCGGAAGGGTTATGACGTCACCGTGTTTGAGGCTCTGCATCTGGCTGGCGGCGTTCTGGTGTACGGCATCCCCGAGTTCCGTCTGCCCAAGACCATCGTTCAGAAAGAAGTGGACGGCCTGAAGGAGCTGGGCGTTACCATCGCCACCGATACCGTCATCGGCCGTACCATCACCGTGGACGAGCTGATGGAGGAGCAGGGCTTCGAGGCCGTGTTCATCGGCTCCGGCGCCGGCCTGCCTATGTTCATGAACATCCCCGGTGTCAACTACAAGGGTGTTCTCTCCGCCAACGAGTTCCTGACCCGTATCAACCTGATGAAGGCCTATAAGCCCGATTCCGACACTCCCATCCAGCATCCCAAGAAGGTGGCTGTTGTGGGCGGCGGCAACGTGGCTATGGACGCCGCCCGCTGCGCAAAGCGTCTGGGCGCCGAGGTCTATGTGGTCTATCGCCGCGGCATGGAGGAGCTCCCCGCCCGTAAGGAAGAGGTGGAGCACGCCGAGGAAGAGGGCATCATCTTCAAGACCCTCAACAACCCCGTGGAGATCCTGGCTGACGAGAACGACAACGTCAATAAGATCCGCTGCATCAAGATGGAGCTGGGCGAGCCTGATGCTTCCGGCCGCCGCCGTCCCATCGAGGTTCCCGGCAGCGAGTTCGAGCTGGACGTGGACTGCGTTATCATGGCTCTGGGTACCAGCCCCAACCCCCTGATCAAGTCCACCACCAAGGGTCTGGAGATCAACAAGAAGGGCGGCATCGTGGTCAACGAGGACGGCCTGACCTCCCGCGAGCACGTTTACGCTGGCGGTGACGCCGTGACCGGCGCTGCTACCGTCATTCTGGCCATGGGCGCAGGCAAGACTGCTGCCAAGGCCATCGACGAGGCTCTCAGCAAGTAAAGAATCCTATTATAAAAAAATTCTGCCGCATTGCGGTAGGATTTTTTTTATAAGGAGTGTTGAGCTTGAATGGAGAACTTTGCATGGAAACCTGAAGCGGTCAGCCTGCGGGTTCCAGTGCTGGCGCGTCCGGTTGGGAGCCGCCGTAGGCGGTGAGGGAGAGGAGGTAATGCTGCGGCCAACAATGCAAGCACGTATGCTTCATAAAATCCACCCCACATCTGTTTTTGAGAACAGCATATGGGGTGGATTTTATGTCAACTACAATTCGGTTACAATGGACAACGTTTTTCAATCTGCGGAAAGCAACGAGTCCAGCTGCGTCTGTGCTGCCTCTACGTCAAAGAGAAACTGATAGGACACGGCGGAATCCACGCCGCCGGCATAGTCCGGGGCCACATAGAGCAGTTGATAAAAGGTGTCTTTCCAGACTTGCTGGTGGGCGCCGGCCCAGAGGACGCCCCGGAGACTGCCGCTGGAAGCGCTCCGGTCAGTCTGCGGAAGAGTGAGGTCCGCAATGGGATAGATAGCCATAATGTCCATCCGGGCGGACTGTTCCTCGGCAGAGGCGATGTAAGCATCCACCAATGCCTGATCCTCCTGAAGCGGGAGCTGTTCCTTCAGCCACTTGGCAGCATTCCGACATTCGGATTCCCAAGCACCGGCCCAACTGTCGGCCACGGCGTTCATCTCTGCCGTGGAGGAACCGACATCCACACCTTCAAAGAAGCGGTCGATGGGATTGGCCTCATCGTCCCCGGATTCTGGGGCTGTGTCGTCCAGCGCGGCGTTTTCCTCAGTCAGATCCTTGTTTTCTTTGGTAAGATTGTCCCGTTCAGCCTCCAAAGCCAATATCTGCTGGCGGAGGGCTTCGTTTTCCTGTCGGAGCGCGGCATCGGAGTTGCCGCAGGCGGTGAGGGAGAGAACAAAGAGCAGGGACAGTGCGGCAATCAACTTTTTCATGGCGCCTCCTTATTTATTGGGCAGGTCCACTACCGTGACCGTGTGGCCGGTATGGGGGAGGAACACGTTCAGAAGGTCGGCGGTGGCCATTCGCAGGCTGCCGGTGTTCAGGCAGGGATGGCAGCCGAACTGCGCCGCCTCGTAGGTTTCCCGGTCCATCAGCAGCCGGACCCGATGCTCCGTGTCATAGGCCAGTCCTAAAACGCTGGCGGAGCCGGGGGTGCAGTGGATCAGCTCTTCCATCAGTTCCGGCGGGGCGAAGGAGAGACGGGAGGAGCCGATCTGGGCGCTGAGGTCCTTGGTGTGAAAGGGCTTGTCCTCCGGCATGGTCAGCAGGTAGAAATCAGTCTTTTGGCGGTTGCAGAGGAAAAGGTTTTTGCAGATGCGGATGCCCAGCGCGTCAGAAATGGCGGCGCAGGCCTCCATGGTCTCGGCAGGCTCGTGCTCTACCCGGCTGTACGGGATGTGGAGCTGGTCCAACAGGGCGAAGCTCTCCAGAACCTTTTCAGGGCCTTGGGTGGGGGCGGTGGTGTAAATTTCAGAAACGGTCATCATCAGCCCTCCGTTTCGCTCAGCAGTTTTTCGCCGGCCCGGTAGATGTCTCCCGCGCCTACGGTAAGGATCAGGTCGCCGGGGCGGGCCAGCTCCCGCAGCTGGGCAGTTACCTTATCTAAAGTAGAGCAGTAGACGCTGCCGGGAATGTTCCGGGCCAGATCAGCGGAGGAAATACCCATGGTGTTCTGCTCACGGGCGGCGTAGATCTCCGCCAGAACTGCCACATCTGCCAACTTCAATTCCTCCACGAACCGGTCAAACAGCTTGGCTGTGCGGGAATAGGTGTGGGGCTGGAAGGCCACCACCAGCCGCTGATAGCCAAGCTGGCGGGCCATGGTCAAAAGGGCATGAAGTTCGTCAGGGTGGTGGGCGTAGTCATCGTAGACCTTGGCACCGTGATACTCCCCCTTGTACTCAAAGCGGCGGCCCGCGCCGGTAAAGCCGGCCAGACCGGTTTCCACGGCGCTGCCGGACAGACCCAGCACATAGGCGGCGGAGGCGGCGGCCAGAGCGTTGCAGATGTTGTGCTCGCCGCCCACCTTCAACTCCACATGGGCGTAGACCTCGCCGTGGATCACAATGTCAAAGCTGGGGAGACCGTCGGTCCAGGTGATGTGCTCTGCGTGGCAGTCGGCCTTGGGATCGTGGAGGCTGAACCAGAACAGAGGGCGGTCCAGACCATTCAGAGCTGTTCTGGCACTGGCGTTATCATAGTTGGCAACCACATGACCGGTCTCCTGCGGTACTAACTCCGCAAAGGAGCGGAAGGAATGCTGGATGTCCCCCAGATCCTTGAAGAAATCCAGATGGTCGGCCTCTACGTTCAGAATCACCGCCACAGTGGGATAAAAGCTGAGAAAGCTGTTGCAGTATTCGCAGGATTCCAGAATAATGGTGTCGCCGTGGCCCACCCGGTAGCCGGAGTGGAGCAGAGGCAATGTGCCGCCGATCATCACGGTGGGGTCCTGCTCCGCCGCCATAAAAATGTGGGTGCACATGGAGGTGGTGGTGGTTTTGCCGTGGGTGCCGGAAACGCACAGGGCGTTGGGGTATTTCCGCATCAAGGCACCCCAGGCCTGCGCCCGCTCGTAGACGGGAATGCCCCGGGCGATGGCTCCGGCAATCTCCGGGTTGCCGTCATGGACGGCGGCGGTGCGGATCACAAAATCGCAGTCTCCTAAGTTTTCCGCGTTGTGGCCGATGGCAACGGAAATGCCCTTGGAGCGCAGATGCTTGACAGAGTCGCTCTCCATCATATCGGAGCCCTGCACCAGCAGACCCTTACCGGCCAGCACCTCTGCCAGCGGACACATGGACACGCCGCCGATGCCTACCAGATGGGCGCGCTTGCCGGGAACCAGAAATTCGGAAATGGGCTTGGGATTGTTCATCATATAAAGGCTCTTCCTTTCAAAAAACGCCGTGATTGCGTGACGGCGGAAAATGGTGTATAGTAGTACCGATTCCAAATCAACTTATTATAGTATGTGTCTTTGGAAAATGCAACTGAAAGGGGCGGGAAATATGCGGGAAAAACGAGTGAACTTAAAAATTCCCGCCTACGTGCGGGAAACGCTGGCGGCATTGGAAACGGAGGGACATCAGGCGTACTGCGTAGGCGGCTGTGTCCGGGACAGCCTGCTGGGCCGCATGCCGGAGGATTGGGACGTCACCACCTCCGCGCTGCCGGAGGAGACCATGAAGGTTTTCGGCAACCGGGCTATTCCCACGGGACTGAAGCACGGTACGGTGACCGTCTGCTGTCAGGAGGGCAAAGTGGAGACCACTACCTTCCGCCGGGATGGCGCTTACGCCGACCACCGTCATCCGGAACAGGTCACGTTTACCCCTGATCTGACAGAAGATCTGGCCCGCCGGGATTTTACTGTCAACGCCATGGCAACAGACCTTCGAGGGACGGTGTATGACCCCTTCAACGGACAGGCGGACCTGCAAGGGGGAGTTTTGCGCTGCGTGGGCGATCCGGAGCGGCGGTTTTCAGAGGACGCCCTGCGGATCCTGCGCTGCCTGCGGTTTGCGGCGGTGCTGGGCTTTTCCATCGAACCGGAAACCGGCAAGGCACTGATGACCTGTCGGAACTTGCTGCGGGAGATGGCCCCGGAGCGTGTCCACGAGGAACTGACGAAGCTGCTCTGCGGCCCGTGGGCTCCGGCCGTCCTGCGTCAGTATCCGCAGGTGGTGGGCGTGGTACTGCCGGAGATTTTACCGATGGTGGGATTTGACCAGCGGAATCCCCACCACTGTTATGACGTATGGGAGCACACGCTTCATGCTCTGGACGCCGCGCCGTCAGACTCGGTGCTCCGCTGGGCGGTGCTGTTTCACGATATGGGTAAGCCGGAGTGCTTCGCCTTGGACACGCAGGGCATCGGACATTTCATGGGACACGGCGTGGTTTCCCGCCGCATTGCCGACGGCGTCATGGACCGGCTGCGGTTCGACAATGCTGCCAAGGAACGGATCGGTGAGCTGGTGGAGTGGCATGATCACCGGGTGGAGACGGAAAAGGGCATCCGCCGGATGCTGAACCGCTTTGGTGAGCAGAATTTCCGAGCTCTCCTCACTATCCAGCGGGCGGACAACATGGGGCAGGCGGAGGAATTCCGTGGCCGACAGAAGGAGATCGACCGGATCGAGGCCATGCTGGACCGGGAACTGGAAAAGGGAAGTTGCTTTTCTCTGAAGCAGCTGGCGGTGAACGGAAACGATCTGCTGGGGCTGGGACTGTCCGGCCCGGCGGTGGGCCGGACGCTGCAAGGACTATTGGACCGGGTCATGGACGGAACGCTGCCCAATGACCGGGATGCGCTGCTGACGGCGGCCGGAAAAATCAGATGAGATCCACGCACAGCTTTGCGTCGGCGTCATACGCTGGGGCAAGGGGGTGCGTGGATTTTGCTGTTTGGAATCATCGGCGGTGACCGCCGACAGGAGGAATTACTGGCGCTGCTGCGTCAGGACGGATACACAGTGGCGGCCTGCGGCGTGGCCGGAGAAATGGATTGGGACGCTGCCGTAGCGGCGGAGGTGGTGATTTTGCCGCTGCCGCTGTGCAAGGAGGGGGATACCCTGAACATAGAAGGCCCGCGGCGGGGCGCGGGGGCACTGTTCCGCCAGCTTCGGCGGGATCAGCTGATCCTGGCGGGACAGGTGAAGCCTGCCCAGGCAGCCCTCGCGGCGGAGTTGGACCTGAAGCTTGTCGACTATTTCCGACGCGAAGAATTGACAGTGGCCAATGCCGCCGCCACGGCGGAGGGAACAGTCCAGGTGATTTTGGAACGCTTGGAACGGTCGCTGCTGGGGAGTCGGTGTCTGGTGCTGGGCTTTGGGCGCATCGGAAAGCTGCTGTGCCACCGGCTGACGGCCATGGGCGCCCATGTGACGGCGGCAGCTCGACGTCCGGAGAGCCTTGCGTGGGCCAAGGCGTATGGCTATAAAGCAGCGGACATTGGAAAGCTGGAAGGGAATTTGGGAGCATTTGATGTGGTGGTCAACACCGTCCCGGAGCCGATCTTCGGTGAGGACCGTCTGCGGGAATTGAAGCCAGGCTGCCTCTGCGTGGATGTGGCGTCCGTTCAGGGAATCGACCTGAACGCTGCCGAAGCTTTGGGATTGGAGGGCGTCTGGGCCAGAGGCCTGCCGGGAAAGCTGATGCCCAAGACGGCGGGGGCCGTAATCCGGGACACGGTTTATACTATTATAAAAGAACAGGGGGTCATTTTATGAGAACGGAGCGGGTGGGCTTTGCCCTGTGCGGGTCCTTTTGCACTCACGAAAAGGCGCTTGCGGCGCTGAAACGGCTGACGGAAGAATATGAGACGGTCATTCCCATCGTGTCGGAGAACGCCGCTTTTACGGATACGCGGTTCGGAACGTCCGACGCACTGCTGGAGCAGCTGGAGGAATTGACAGGCCATGAGGTACTCTACGATATTCCGTCGGTGGAGCCGCTGGGACCAAAGGGGATGATCGACGTGCTGGTCATCGCTCCCTGTACCGGCAACACATTGGCGAAGCTGGCCCACGGCATCACCGATACGGCAGTGACCATGGCAGCCAAATCCCATCTGCGGTGCGGCAGGCCCGTGGTGATCGCCTTTTCCACCAATGACGGCCTTTCCGCCTCGGCCAAGAACATCGGGGAGCTGTTGAACCGGAAGCATTATTACTTTGTGCCCTTCGGACAGGATGATCCGGAGAAGAAACCTACATCCCTGGCGGCGGATTTTGAACTGATCGGAAAAACAGTAGAGGCAGCACTGGAGGGAAAACAGCTTCAACCGCTGCTCTTAAAGTAGTTTTTTTGGAGGGCCGGACACAGAAAGACGGTGTCCGGCCCTTTACATGAATTTGACAGCTGATTTACCTGATAAGGCAAAATGACGAAACGCGTCAAAAAATAGATAAGCACAGATGATGATAGCTATAATCAGCATTAGCTAGGTGCGGAAAATAATAACATTATGTAAACTATTTTAGGGGAGTCGGAAAAAAGTGAACAAACCGTCGAAAGACGTGTTGACTTTTCCTTGATCGTCTGGTATTCTAACTAAGCTGTTTGACGGCGATGAAGTGGATGAGTCGGGTGCTTGAAGATCTGAAAAGATCGGAAAGAAAAATTTGAAAAAGATTTGAAAAAAGTACTTGACAAACGAAACTGAGCCTGATATAATAGTGAATGTTCCGCTTGAGGGACGTGCACCTTGTAAATTAAACAACGTGAGAAAAGAAAGCACCAGCGGAGCGAGCTTTTCACGAGGCTCGCGACGAAGTTGTGGGTGAATAGGCCGTAGTCAATTCGGTCGAAAGCAGCAACTATAAAAGAGAAATAAATGAAGTCATGATAAATGACTCTATGATTGATTTAAGCGGCTACGGTCGTTTAGATACCATATTATAGAGAGTTTGATCCTGGCTCAGGACGAACGCTGGCGGCGTGCTTAACACATGCAAGTCGAACGGAGCACCCTTGATTGAGGTTTCGGCCAAATGATAGGAATGCTTAGTGGCGGACTGGTGAGTAACGCGTGAGGAACCTGCCTTTCAGAGGGGGACAACAGTTGGAAACGACTGCTAATACCGCATGACGCATTTTGATCGCATGGTCGAAATGCCAAAGATTTATCGCTGAAAGATGGCCTCGCGTCTGATTAGCTAGTTGGTGAGGTAACGGCCCACCAAGGCGACGATC